>OGPO01000355.1_pt1 | contig 41471 bp, 42 predicted proteins | sample 1553041 | NCBI WGS metagenome assembly OGPO01 (sample SAMEA2580281, study PRJEB22360) | human gut metagenome | biome: human gut; feature: human-associated habitat; material: faeces | place: Denmark | collected 2008/2010 | reverse complement strand
CCATTCCCCGCTAATAGTCCTGCTAACATAGAGCCGAATGTTATCATATTATTTAAATACAATTGTGTTAAAATGACTGAACCTGCACAGTTAGGTATTAATCCAACAAAAGTTGCTATTAATGGACCTATTACTGGTGTATTTAATATAAAACTTGATATTCGTTTTTTTATAGGATAGACTATATAAGATAAAGATATTACAAAGAAAGTGGGGGTCCTATTATGTTATGTCAGTTTACGTTCCAAAATTTTAAATCCTATAAATCTGAAACCACTCTCGATTTTCAGGCTACTGCCCTTCCAGAATTCAAAGATACCCTGATTACTGAAGCGCCCGCATCCGATCTTCTCCCTGTCAGTGTCGTGTATGGTCCAAACGGCGGTGGAAAATCAAATTTACTTCAGGCACTCTCATGTCTCATCTTTACCGTTGTAAATCCGGTAAAGGAATTAGGAAAAAACAGACAAGATCTTATTCTTCAACAAGAGGTTGCCTCTTTCCCATTTCTTTTTGACGAAACCTCTCGATATGAGCCCACAGAATTCCGTATCTTCTTTCGAATTGATAAAAACGAATACTGTTACTATCTTTCTCTGAAAAAAGACGAAGTTATCTTTGAATCTCTTTACCGTAAAGCTATTACAGGGAAAAAAGCTGCTAAAATTTTTGAACGGGATACAAATGAGATTTCTCTTGGATACACAATTGCCAGAAAAAGTATCAACACCAATGTTAACCCTAAAATGCCGTATCTTTCTTTCCTGGCTATCAATTATGATATTTCCGTCATCACTGAAGTCATGACCTGGTTTGAAAGCTGCATTATTCGCAGCTATGCAAATCCCATGGTCGAACGCCAGCTTATGCTTTCCAACAACACTTCATATAAAAAAGCATTTATTCATGCGCTCAATGATATGAATATCGATATCACCGATTATCGCTACGACGAGGATAACCATCAGCTATTCATGAAACGAGTTTTGGATGCTCATGAGTACGAACTTCCTTTTTCGCAGGAATCGGATGGAACAAAAAAACTTATTTCTGCTCTTCCGGTCCTTTTGCTTGCGCTTCAGGAAGGTCGCCTAGTAATTATTGATGAATTGGATGCCAAACTTCATCCAAAACTTTTACGCTATGTAATTTCCTTGTTTAAAAGTAAGGAAATCAATAAATACGGTGCCCAGATTTTATTCACATCCCATGATATGTATACCTTAAAAAATACGGTCTTTCGACGTGATGAAATCTGGTTCGCGGCTGAAACGCCCTCACATGAAAGCGAAATCTATTCCCTTCACGAAATTCGCGGAGAAGATAACGATCGAATAAAAAATACGGCCGCTTATGATAAACAATACCTCGAGGGGCGCTATGGAGCAGATCCTTATCTCTCCAATATGCTTGGAGGTGATTTTTCATGAGTCTGAAACCGCCGAAAAAGAGTGATCTCGATAAAAGCTGGATGAAAGCCCGTCAAGACAGGCCAAAGAAAATCCAACCAGAATATCATTTAATTGTTACCGAAGGAACCGAGACGGAACCTGCATATTTTGGCGCAATAAGAGATATCATTAACAGTTCCTATCCCGACAAAATACAACTTAACATTCATGGTATCGGGAATAACACATTAACATTGTTTCAAAAAGCTAAGCAGCTCTCAGACGCATCTGCCAATGGCTACCGACATGTCTGGATCGTTTATGATACAGATGATTTTCCAGCTGAACACATTAACAAAACTGCCCAGCTTTGTGTATCCGAATCAACAGACGAGACTACTTACCATGCCATCTGGTCTAACCAATGCATTGAATTATGGTTTCTTCTTCACTTCAGTTTTCTGCAAGCTGACCTGCACAGAAGCTCCTACTGGCCTAAATTAACTGAAATCCTTTCTTTCCAAGGGCTTGGAAGCTATGAAAAAAATCGAATGGACATGTATCAAATTTTATATCCATACCTGGATACTGCCATTACAAATGCTGAAAAACTTGAAAAAATCAATACCGGAAAATTTCCTTCGGATGCCGCCCCCGGAACTCAAGTTCATATCCTGTTAAAAAAACTAAAGTCATACCTTTAATCAGTTGCCTTCCGTCCTCAAAATTCTCGTTCTTTCACAACAGACCGCCCCTCCCGCAGCAATTTTCCCATTACTGCAGAAGGGGCGGTCTGTTCTGTTTCTTTTTATTCATGACAATAGAATGCTCGCAGAGCGTGCATTCTATTGTTTGATATACGGCATTTCCGTCATACGCAGGTTCGTGCATCCGTAGGGCTGCAGCAGCACGTCTTTTGCCTCCCCAAGCGCTTTTCTTTCTATCGGGGAAATAGCGCAAATGCCGCCTTTTTCTTCCCACGGAACCGGAACCATCTTCGCTTTGATCCTGATAGGTGGGTTCTCAATAGAAAACGGAGTGTCTGTGACAGGCTCGAACCTCACTTCAAACGCTTCGCTGTAAAAGCCATAATTCCACTCAGAATCCGGGAACATCTCATAATCACAGTACGGGAACCTGCGCTCTACGCCGTCCCTCACATATTCGATACGGTTCACCTTTGCCTTTACCGGCAGGGAGAACAGGAGCGGTCCTCGAACCAGCACCTTTGCATCGTAAGGGCGGTCCTGTAAAATAGCTTCAAAGGTCAGCTCCACCGTAACGCATGTTACGCCGTCAACCAAAATGTTCTGCTCGAAATAAGTGCCGGGGCAGGCTTCTTTTCCGTTGACTGTCGCTTTCTTTGCAAAGCCGGGAATACGGATCTGCAGACAGGTTTCGGCAGGCTTGTCCGAGCTCAGTTCAATCACTGCATTGTCACGGAACGGGTACTTAGAAACAATATGTACCTGAACAGTTCCGTTGGGTGTTTCCACCTGTGCACAGCAGGGCACAAGGCTCTGTACAACCGGACCGCGTTCATTTTTCATCACTGCGGAAATTGCAAATTTCGGCCATGCCTGATTGAAGTTTGCGGTACAGCAGCCAAAGTGAGGCTCCAGCCCGAACATGTTCGCTTCGTTATTATTGGAATTATACGGATTCTCTGCATCCGGGATTCGCGCTGCTGAAATCTGGTTTGTCATCTGAAGGTACTGATGCGCCCACATATCCGGCGTCGTCGTTGCAGGCATGGAATTGAATGCCTCACGCTCCAGCAAATCCCCCCAGAAGGGATTTCCTCCAATAGAAAGCAGGGTTTCACAGGAATACATCATCTCCGCAACGCTGCAGCACTCGCTGCCCTGGATCGGCGCATCACCGGACAGGCACTCGTCACCGGTAAAATGTCCGGTCGCCATACTGTTGTATTTCATCACCTTTTGATACATGGAAAGAGCGAACTCATCCGGATCTTCCTCTGTCAGACAGGACATCAGTGCGCGGCACTTAAATGCCATGGCGGTATTTACCACATGGTTTGTCTGCGTCCAGTATTTCTTCGAAGCAGGCTTTTGGAAATCAAAATAGATATAAAGCTTTTCGTAATCGATACCATCTGCATCCAGCAGCTCCATCAGCTGCAAAAGCCAGGGCTCCGGTCTGCGCTCATACATCCACAGAATCGGAATCAGACATTCATACCAGCGTGCTGCCGACCAGTTAAACAGCGTATTTCTTGCAATATGAGGAAGAAGCTGCTTTAACGCGCGGTATACCGCTTCCTCAATCCTTTCATCCCCACTGCAGTCCTGGTACAGCACCAGAACCTTACAGATCAAAAATGCCGCCCAGAGGTCATAGCGGTCGCGCTCTTCCGGCTCACAGGGGCAGATCCAACCGTCTTCCTTCTGGGCTGCCAGAATCGCATCGATATATCTTTTTGCACGCTTTTTCAGATCTTCATCGTCCAGCAGATATGCCAGCGGGATAAAACCGTCCAGCCAGTACGGTACGCGCTCCCAGCCTTCCTTGTCTCCGCCGATCCATTTACTCTCCCGTATATCCGGCCATACCAGATCCAGATGTCCGCTCAGCCCCTCCGCCTGAATTTCCAGCTGCCGCAAAAGCCAGCCCTCCGGTTTGATCTGCTGCGCAGTAAGCGCACGATATTTTGCACCTCTCATTTTCTTTTCCTCCCTTTGTATTCTTTTCTTTTTCCTCCGTTATGCTATACTGTCAGTAGAATTCTACCCCTAACTAGCGTGCGCCGTTTTTGTATTTTTGAATTGGCAGGCTGCCTGCGCAATCTTTCGCTTCGGAGGATTTCCTTGATGAATACGGATTACATTTTTCTAAATCCTGCTCCCATGCCTTATCTGACTGACTGCGACTATAAAAAATTTGAACCGAACGAATATCACATCTCCCGGATCGTGGACTTTTTCGTTCTGATTTTTATGCTCCGGGGCAGTCTGCATTTTATCGAAGACGACGTTTCAGTCAGTGTCCAGGAAGGCGAGTGGTATATTCAACGTAAAAATCTGCTGCAGGGTGCGGATCGTCCCAGTACCGGAAAGAACATCGCTTCCGCAATTAAAATGCAGCTGCAGGATTTATGCTTTTATTATATAAGATTCCTCTTCATTTCCAAAGTTCAAAATCAGCCTTATACATTGCAAAATTGAAACATGCACAACAATAGTGTTCCGAAAAACAAAAACAGACGGACTGCATCGCTACATTTCTATAGCTGTGCAATTCGCCTGCTTTCCATTTTGTCTATAAAAAACGATACCGCTCTTTATTCGTAACTCTGTCCGCCCATTTCTGTGCCGCAGCTACTGCAGTCTGCTTACTCCTGTGCCGCTGCCGCGCTGTCCAGATCCTTCTGTGCAAGCTCCAGATCCCTGCGGATGGAGAGATGCTGAGGACAGACTTTTTCACACTTGCCGCACTTCACGCAGCATTTCGCCTTTTCTTCGTCCTTCAAATCCTTTTCCCATGCATTTTTTACATGGTCGTAGGTTCCGTAAATGTGGTATTTGTTCCACAGTGCGAAGTTCTGCGGAATGTTTACGCCAGCCGGGCACGGCATACAATACCGACAGCCGGTACAGCCGTTCTGTACTCTGCTCTGCAAATCTGATACGATTTCAGAAATCATCTTTTCTTCTGCTTCATCCAGCGGCTTAAAGTTCGAGAAGGTCTTCAGGTTATCCTCAACCTGCTCTTCATTCGACATACCGCTCAGGATCACCTTTACATTGGAATGGCTGCCAACCCAGCGAAATGCCCAGGATGCGATGCTGGCATCTTTATCCATCGCTTTGAACTTTGCATTGATATCATCAGAGAAATTTGCAAGGCTGCCGCCCTTTACAGGCTCCATGATCACCAGCGGAATTCCAAGCTCTTCTGCCAAAGCGTAGCCTTTATCCCCTGCCTGCTCCTCGGTGTCCATGTAGTTATACTGAATCTGGCAGAAATCCCAGTCACGGCCGCGCAGCACTTCTTCAAATGCCTCGTAGGTATCGTGGAAGGAAAATCCCAGATAACGGATTTTGCCCTCTGCCTTTAACTGCTCGCAGAACTCCACAATTCCGAGTTCTTTCACTTTATCCCATCTCTCTTTGCTCATTGCGTGCATCAGATAAAAATCGATATGGTCTGTGCGCAGGCGCTCCAGCTGTTCTGCAAAAACGCGTTTTGCATCGTCTACACTCTCAATTGCCCAGACAGGCAGCTTTGTTGCCAGATAAAAGGAATTGCGATCATATTTCTGCAGCACTTTGCCGACAAACGGTTCACTGTCACCATTATGGTACGGATACGCGGTGTCGATGTAATTGACACCTGCTGCGATGGCACGATCCAAAAGCTTCTCTGCTCTCGGCTCATCGATTTTGCCGTCCGGTGTGGCAGGAAAACGCATACAGCCAAAGCCAAGCAGTGATGTTTCGATTCCAAGCTTTTCAAATTTTCTCTTTTCCATGTCTGTTCTCCTTTTCGTTATGAAATGATTGGACTGTCCGTATTCTTCGGCTTTGCCACATCTTTTTCCATCTTCTCCGGTTCTTTTAATTTACCGATTTCATTATGACTCTCGAAGCTCTTTTCGATCTCCTGCAGCTGGTTTGCGTAGCCTAACAGCTCTGTTGTCAGCTCCTCCTTATCCGCCCGTTCTTTTTTATAAGAAATGCGGTGTTCCATACTTGCCCAGAAATCCATCGATAATGTCCGCAGCTGTACTTCTACCGGAAAATATTCCATCCCATCCATGCAATAGACCGGAACGCCGACAATCAGATGATAGCTGCGATATCCATTTGGTTTCGGCGCTTTGATGTAGTCCTGTTCGCGGATCACGATCAGGTCAGCCTGCCGCTTTAAGCTTTTGGCAAGGTTATAAATATCGTCCACAAAGTAACAAATAATACGGACACCGGCGATATCCTGCAGATAGTCCTTAGCGTTGTCTACGGTCGGTTCTTTTCCGCGCCGGATCAACTTTTCTTCCAGGCTCTTTTTCTTCTTGATCCGGTTCTGGATGTAATGAATCGGACGGCTGTCTGACTTACCGTAAAGGTTGTGGTTAAGCACATCCAGCCGGGTCAGGAGCATCTGCATCGCATCCGCATAAGGCCTCACAAAATTGTAGTATTCTTCGTCGTTCATAAAACTCCTCATTTCTGAGTGATCTGTTTTTCTGCGTTTCACAATCACCAGTATACAACAATTTTGTCAAAAAATCATGAGTTTTGGGAAAGAATTTGTTAATTTTTTATAACGTCAGGCGCATCTGATACCAAACGACATTTCCGTGTACCGATTTCGAAACGCCCTCGTTGACAAAGCCAAAGTTCTCATAATAATGGAGCAGTTTGTCCTTACAGGTCAGGACAAGCCCTTTGCGCCCTTCTTTTTTTGCCTGCTCAATAGCGCAGCGAATCAACTGTCCCGCGTAGCCTTTTTTGCGGCATTCGGGAATCGTATTGACGCCAAAAATCATCTGCCACGCACCGTTTTCGTCGTGCAGTGCTGCATTTTCATACATTTCATCCGCCAGATCCGGCGTATCCGTCACCATACCGTCCATAAAGGACACCAGCTTTCCGTTTTTAAACAGCAGCCAGAAATGATTGCCATATGCTGCGATCCGCTCTGCAAATTCTTCCTTCGAAGCCGCCTCCGCCGCCGGGAAGCATTCCGCCTCCACCGCCGCAACACAGTCCAGATCAGATGACGTCGCTGTCCTGATTTTCTGATTTGTTTCCATAAAAATCTCCATTCCGCAGGCGCTTTGCGCCGAAGGAATCGCGAGGCGAAGTCCAGTTCGGCTCTGCGATCATAGCTACTTTGTGACGCCTGCGGCACAAACAATAGAATGCACGCTCTGCGAGCATTCTATTGTCATGAATAGCTGTGTGAAAAATAAGCGATCACGCTTAGTTTTCACACTAAATCCCTCTATATTATTATCTTTGATAATTACCATCGATAATAATATAGAGGGATTTGAAATTTGTCAAGAGAAAATTTTGTGAGAAAATCCAGTGCAGTGCGTTAGGAGCGGCGACCGACAGTGGTTTTACGCTGTGTTGCCGTTGTGCTTTCGCATACCATTGGGGCGCACGGACTGCGATTGGTGCATAGCGGATTGTTTTTTTAACGAGGTCTGCTAAGATGAAAAGGTAGCAGCAGAACATCTGTGGGATGGAGGATAAAATGCCGCTTGTTGGATTGTGCGGAGAGCCGAAGGAAGCCCTGGAAAAAATTGAATACATGGTACAGGCGCTTTCCCTGCAGGAACAGTTCTCGGAAGAAGAGCCAGTCCGGGCGGAAAAAGGCGGGCAGACAGAATTTTTGCGGATCACGGAAAAATCTGCGGAAGCGTTGGAAGTTCTGGATTGTCTGATCTGGTCGGGCAGCTGTGAAAATGTCCTGTCGGAGGAAGCAGACAGCCTGTTGGAAGAATATCCGCGTCTTGCGGTGATTTTTGTGGCGGACAGCCCGGATGCAGTGTTTGATGCACTGACAAAGCCTTTTTTCCATGTGGTGCGGGGATACGCGCTGGAGCAGGATTTGAAGGCGGCGCTTGCGAAATTGAAAAAACAGAGGCGCACGGGCAGCGGTTACCGGAGCTTTCCGTATCGGGAAAGCCCTTCGTCCGACGGCAGAATCCGGGTGCTGGAAAAGGAAATCCTGTATCTGGAAAGTATGCGGCACGAGATCTGGGTGCACTGCGAAAAGAAGGTGTTCCTGACGTCGGAAACGCTCGGATACTGGGAGGAAAAGCTGCGCGTCAGGTCGTTTTTACGCGTCCACAAAAGTTTTCTGGTCAATCCCGGGCAGATCAGCCGGATTGGAAGGGAAATGATAGAGCTGGAGGATGGCAGCAGGCTCCCGGTTAGCCGCTACCGCTATCCGGAAGTCATGGCGCGCTACGAGGCGTGGATCCGGCATGCGGAATTTCTGGAGTGAGACAGCGAGTGAACCAAAATAGAGAAGAGAGGGAAAACAATGGAAGAGATGATTTCGGTCAATAATCTGCGGAAGGAATTTTCCTATTATAAAAAGGGCGCGGGGCTGCAGGGATCGTTAAATAACCTGTTCCACCGGCAGATGCTGACAAAGGAAGCGGTAAAGGACGTTTCTTTTTCCGTGGAAAAAGGGGAAATGATGGCGCTGCTGGGACCAAACGGCGCAGGAAAGACGACGACATTAAAGCTTCTGTCCGGTATTTTGTATCCGACATCCGGAGAGGTTCTGGTGAATGGCTTTGTGCCCTGGGAACGGAAAAATGAGTTCAAGCGAAGCTTTGCCATCGTCATGGGTCAGAAAAATCAGCTGTGGTGGGATCTGCCTGCCAGCGACAGCCTGTATCTGAATAAATGCATTTACGATGTGGATGACAGGGAATACAAAAAGACCGTGGACGAGCTGTCGGAGCTTCTTGGCGTGCGGGAGCTGATGAATATTCAGGTGCGCAGACTTTCTCTCGGAGAACGGATGAAGATGGAAATCCTGGCGGCGCTGATTCACCGCCCCGGCATTCTGTTTTTAGATGAGCCGACGATCGGTCTGGATATCGTGTCCCAGCAGAAAATCCGTAACTTTTTACACTATTACAACGAACAGACGAAAACAACGATCATTTTAACGAGCCATTATATGCGGGATATCGAAGCACTTTGCAGCCGGGCAGTCATTATTAACAGCGGCACGCTGGTCTACGACGGCGCGCTTTCTGATATCAACCACAGAATGGGGGATAAACGCCTGCTGACCCTTTCTTTTTCCAGCCCGGTAGAAACCGGGAAGCTGTCCATATTTGGGCGGGTGCGGGAAAATAAAGATCTGACGGCAGTTCTGGAAATCCCGAAGGAGCGGATCAAGGAAACGGCATCGCAGATGCTTTCCCTGTTTCCGGTGGATGATTTTACTGTGACGGAGGTTCCGCTGGAAGAGAGCATTGCCAGAATTTTCACCGGGGAGGTGGCAGGATGAAGCTGTATCGATGCGTGTATCAGATGGGAGTGGAAACCGCTCTGGAATACCGGGCAAATATGGTGCTGACATTGTTGAGTACGATTTTTCCAATCATCATTCAGACCTTTTTGTGGAATTATCTGTACGGCAACGGGGATGCGGGAGCGATGACGGGCTATAGCTATACGGAAATTATCGTGTATACGCTGCTTGCCGGGCTGGTGTCGAAGCTGGTTATTACCGGGTTCGAATATCAGATCAACGAGGACATCAAGGACGGCGGGCTGAATAAATATCTGATCCGCCCGGTCAACTACTGCGGCTACCGGTTCTGCAGCTATCTCGGGGAAAAGATGCCGCAGCTGATTTTACTGCTGATCTGTACGTCTGTACTGGTTGCATTTTCAAGCATATTTCTCGGACTGAAGCTGTCTTTGGTTCGAATCGTGCTGTTTTTGGTGGGGCTGGTTCTGGCAGTGATCCTGAATTTCTTTATCTTTTACTGCATGGCGTTGTTGAGCTTCTGGCTGACGGACGTGCATCTGCTGTTCGGAACAGTCAGCGTGGTGCTGGTTGTTGTCAGCGGCGGCGTGTTCCCCATGGATATTTTCGGAAAAACGGCGGCGCTTTTGATCTCTCTGCTTCCGTTCGGGTATACGACGCAGTTTCCGGTCAACATTATCAATGGAAAGCTTTCGATGGGAGCAATTGGCACCGGAATGCTGTGCCAGCTTGCGTGGATCGCATTTTTCTGGGGAATGGGGCAGATGATGTGGAAAAAAGGACTGCAGCGCTTTGCTGCGGTAGGAGGCTGACGGATGGAAAAGAAAACTGGTATTTTGAATACATTTATAAGGTATGGAAAACTGCTGTTCGTATTTCTGAAAATGTCCCTGATGGCGCAGCTGGAATACCGGATCAACTTTGCAGCGGGCGTTTTGGTGGAAACCGGCTGGTTGTTGATTAAGCTTTTGTATGTGGCGGTGGTTTACCGGGCAGGCATCAAAATCGGAGTCCTGACGCCGGATCACATTTTATTGTTCATTGGGGTGTACATTCTGCTGACCGGCGTTTACATGCTATATTACCCGAACTTTACGTCATTGACGACGATGATTCGGGATGGAAAACTCGACATGTATCTGGTAAAACCGGTTGCGGCGCAGTTTCTGGTGACAATGCAGCGATTGGATCTGTCGCTGCTTGTGCCGGATGCGGCTGCAGGAATCGTCATGATCGGGATCGGCTGGCATCGGGCAGGACTTCCCGTGACGGTCGGCTCGATCGCAGGCTTTCTCTTTTTCCTGATCTGCGGCGCGCTCCTGACCTACAGCATGTTTTTGCTGCCGCATCTTCTGGTGTTCTGGACGACGGCAACGAACGGCATCGCGGATCTGACGGCGGCAGTGTGGGACTTCAACAACATGCCGCAGCTCATTTACGGCAAGTGGATGCAGCGTATCGGAACGTTTCTGTTGCCGGTGTTTGTCATCACGAACTTTCCGGGGCTGTTTTTGATGGGCGAGTTGTCTGCTCCGATGGCGGTCTGGGGCGTCGCTGCACCGATCGTGTTCTTTTTGATCGCACGGGCGGTGTGGAATCAGGCAGTGAAGAATTATACATCGGCAAGCACGTAAGAAGCTTCTAATCCTTCGACTATTCCAGCAGATCTTCCACGCGGCAGCCCAGCGCATTGGCAAGACTGATTACAACATTCACCTGCCTTTTCCTGCTGGAAATCTTTTCGGGCAGCTGTGTCGCGGGCAAGCTTTTTGGGAAGATAGATTTCATTCGGAGCAGGAATGGTATTTACAAATTCGATGGAGGCAAAGGCTTTTTGGGACATCAGAACAATTTGTTCTCCGAGCTTCCCGAGAACCATTGCTTTTTCCAGCTGCGTAACGGAGATTGTATTATTTAAAAACGCGTTCGCAAAGGAAAAATAAGAGTCGTCGGCGCGGTAGCCCCGGATGATGTCATACTGTTTGTAGTCTACAGAGAAGTTTTTAAAAGTCCCTATTTACATTTGTGTGTCTGATGTATCAACAGTATAATTATACATTTTACGAATTGCGTATGTAATTAGAAAATCAAGTAGTCCAAATTCCATAAAATGAAATTTTAGGGCAAATTACAGACATTAGCTTGGCTGTAGGATTTTTAAACAACATGTGTTAGACTATTGTTATACAAATCAAAAGTTGTGGAGGAGGATGATTATGAAGGGATATAGGTTTTTTTCAAAAGTCATTATTATAGTATGTCTATGTTTATTGTTTGCAACGGTATTGAATTTTTTTACAGGAGTTATTAATTCAACTTTGCCAGGAAGTAGCCATGTACTTTGTGTTCTCATTTTTAGCGGAGTGATTTTTTGGACAGATGCAGAAGAAAAACGAAGAATTAACGAACTAAAATAACAAAATTGCGAATTGTGGGATGTTTAGAAATTTGAATTTTCGAGGATGAACACTTATGAAAGAAAAAAGCAAAAGTGAAGTTTCAATAATAGGTGGTGCAGATGGTCCTACAAGCGTTTTTATAGCTGGACATTCAAAAAAACAACCATTAAAGCTTAGGATTAAAAATAGCATATATAGATATAAGAGAAAAAAAGTAGAAAAGACAATAGTGGCAAATCCGCATTCACTTTCTGAAACAGTGCGGTATGCAAAAGAAAAATACGGATTGACAGAAACTGCTTCAGTCGATAGAGAATATATTGAACAAATAAAATGCCTAAAGGAAAGTTTGATTTTGCAACATGAACCAGAACTTTTGGGAGAAATGAAGGATATTCCAATACCAGATTATTTTAATGAAGCATCTGTTAAAGAGTATTTGGGTAAAATAAAGACTCGGAGTGAAATGATTGCTGAAATGCCCGATAGTGTAATTCCTATGGATTTTCATTTGTATAAAATAGAAATTAATGATAATTTTCTTACAATGGAAATAGATTATACTTGGAATATATTTGGAATGTCTTATTCAGGAAATAAAGCGGTAATGAAAAAGTTTAAGAAAATAGCCAGAGATTTATACGGTTATTATGGTGTTACCGAGGAAGATATTATAAATAAGACAGAAAGATATTCGTCACTGGTAACGAGCTTGAGTTTATAACTCCCAGTTTGTTAAGGTGAAAAAAGTTTAAGTAAAATTAGGATTTTTGAGTGAATTTATAAAACCGTCTCATTGCATGGATATATATATTGAGATATTATTGGCATAGAGGTGATGAATTGTGGCAAATGAAGATAAGAAAGATTTTAATGCTATGCTTATGGATAGCAAGGATATGCCTAAAGTTCAAATAATTACTGATGAAAAAAGCATTGAAAAGTATGGTGGAGATAGAATGTATTTTGCTCCGCCTATTGATTATGACAAGGTAATGAAACTTGTACCTTTTGGGAAATTGCTTACTGTGGGTACGATAAGAGAATACTTTGCTAAACAAAGTGGTGCTGATTTTACAGAGCCGATTACAGCAGGAATATTTGTGTCAATTGTTGCATGGGCGAGTTTCCAACGAAAAAAAGACGAAACTCCTTATTGGAGAACCCTTAAAGCAAATGGAGAGCTAAATCCAAAGTATCCAGGTGGAGTTGATGTCCAAAAGGAAATGCTTGAAAAAGAGGGACATACCATAATACAAAGAGGAAGAACTAATGTAAAATATTATGTAAAAGATTATGAAAAATCTTTATTTTCATTATAATGGGTAATGCGAAAATTTCAGTTTGTAGAATTCAAAAATTTAATATGAAATGTGAGATAGAGCGTATGGAAATAATCTATACGTTCTATTTTTTTGCCTTTTTGAAAAAAAGTGATTAAAAAACTATTGACATTTTGTTACTGGTTCAGCAGCATTAGTTGTTATAATTGCATTCATAATGAGTGCTGTCATGAAATTATTTTCTTAAGAATGCGTAATTTTCAGTAATACGCTCTGTTGAAGTGTTGGTTAATCGTTTGTCGGAAAATCGTGCGCCTGATTATTTACAAACTCGTAATGAGGAATTCCTGGATATGTTTCTAACGTCTAAACATTTAGAAGGCTGTTCGGATAAGACGATACGTTATTATAGGTGTAATATCCAGAGAATGTTGGAAACAGTAGATGTTCCGGTTATAAAATATCTACAGAAATGCTACGAAAGTACCTGGTAGAGTATCAATCAATTAATAATTGTGGAAAGGTTACTATAGATAATGTTCGAAGGAGCCTTTCCACATTCTTTTCCTGGTTAGAGGAAAAAGATTATATTATTAAAAGCCCGATGAAGAGAATCCATAAGGTAAAAACGGCGGTTGCGGTTAAGGAAACTCTTCCGGATGAGAAGGTTGAGATATTAAGAGATAACTGCGGAAATCTTCGTGACCGGGCGATGATAGATTTCTTACTTTCAACAGGGATTCGTGTCGGTGAATTAGTCAGATTAAACATTGAAGATATAGATTTTTCGGAACGGGAATGCGTTGTTTATGGAAAAGGTGATAAAGAACGTAAAGCATATTTTGATGCAAAGACCAAGCTGCATTTAATGAATTATATCGAATCAAGGACAGATAATAATAAAGCGTTATTTGTATCATTAAATAGACCGCATGATAGACTGACAGAGAGCAGTGTTGAATTGAGACTTAGAGAAATGGGTAAAAAACTGGGAGTTGAAAAAGTACATCCGCACAAGTTTAGAAGAACAATGGCAACCAGAGCGATAGAAAAAGGTATGCCGATTGAACAGGTACAGAAAATTCTGGGACATGAGCAGATAGATACCACTCTCAGATACGCTATGGTAAATCAAAATAATGTGAAATTGTCGCATAGAAAGTATATATCATAATTGGTTATAAATGCAAATGTAATGACGTTGTATTGACGCGTGACAAAAGAAGTGCTATGATATAGAAAAAGTAGGAGGTGTGTCTTATGGATACAAATTTGAATGTTGCTATTGCGCCAAAGGATTCAACTTTTCAGGTAAGGATAAATTCAGAAATCAAGAGAGCAGTTGAGGATATTTATGCAAAAACCGGAATGACATTAACAGATGCATTTAACACCTTTATTCAACAGTCTTTAAACGTTGAAGGTCTTCCTTTCATTGTTACAAAGAATAGCAAAGAAGCGTTGAGGGAACAGGCAGTTGCAATGCTTATGCTTGATTTAAAACGTGCTGAGAAAAGAGCTGATGCAGAAGGATGGATTGATGCAGATGATTTAGAGCGGGAATTGGGGGTACTTGATTGAAAAAGATAAAATATACTCCTGATGCAGCGGATAAATTGCGTGCATTAAAAGCGATAATATCGCAAGAATATGGTGTCGATAATGCTAGAAAAATTGTTAAGAACATCACGGATGCAATAAGAGGACTTAGTGACTATGAAGAAAAGGGACCCGAAGTATCGAAAATGTTTGACGTGATGTCAGATTATCGGTACATATTTGTGTCTAAAAATTATGTGTTTTATAGAATCGAAGAGAAATATATTCGAATAATCAATCTTTATCATGAGAAAGAGGATTTTATGTGGCAGTTGTTTGGGGTAGATACTACACCACAGGACACAATAGATTATTGGAATGAATAGAACAGAAGCTTTGAATTTGACAGAGAAAAAAGAAATGGAGTATATACAAGTAACAAAAGAGAATATTGAGAAAGAACATATTTGTTGTGCGATTTCTAACAACAAAGATATGGGAGTTTCTTCCAAAAAGGACTGGATGATGAAATGCTTCGATGATGGACTTGTTTTTCTGAAAAGCACCGAAAGAGGAAAATGTTTTATTGAATATATTCCTGCTGAAAATGCGTGGGTTCCTATCATTGCAGAAAATTATATGTATATTGATTGCTTTTGGGTGTCTGGTTCATTCAAAGGACACGGATATTCAAATGATTTATTAAAGCAATGTATTGAGGACAGTAAGGAAAAAGGAAAATCTGGACTTTGCATTCTAGCCTCTGCTAAAAAGAAACCGTTTCTTTCAGACCCTAAGCATTTGACATACAAAGGATTTAGGGTTGCCGATGTATCTGATGTAGGAATAAATCTGATGTATCTACCTTTTGACGAAAATGCAGATGTACCTCGGTTTACAGATTCAGCGAAGCATCCACATATTGATGATATGGGATATGTTTTGTATTACACGAACCAATGCCCGTTTAACAGCAAATATGTTCCAATAGTTGAACGGACAGCCACAGATAATAATATTCCATTTAAGGCAATACGCATTGAAACAAAAGAACAAGCACAGGCAGTACCAAGTCCTTGTACCTCTTATGCACTCTTTTATAATGGAGAGTTTTTGACGAATGAACAGCAAAATGATAAGAAATTTTTGAAATTAGTACAGAGCAGATAGGAAACTTCCAGTTTGAATAACCGTTAGGTAAGTTCAGATTCAATAAACCCATGTGTAAATATGCATTTTACTTAGAGTTTTAAGTAATGGGAACACTATTCCGAAAAGGGAGTTTCAAAAATATATGCTTTCGCCTGTTGCGCGATCGCTCCGTCAATCCGAAACCTGCGATTTTCGAGCAGAACAGACAGCCAGTTTAAAATATGGTAGTCTCCACTGGTCAGGGAGAGTGTGGAAAGCCCGGTCATATTGAGCTGGACAGGCGTTGTAATTACGCCTGTCTTTGATACGACATTATTTTTTTTCAAACCCATGAATCCAGTCCGCCTTGCGGTAATAAAGGAAAAACAGAATCGAGCTTAGGGTCCATGTCAGGGGATAAGCCCAGAAGATTGTATTGATGACAGGGAAAATGCGGACAGCGATCGTGATGTAGGTCACACGGATAATGCACCAGCAGCAGAGCATGACGAACATTGGTACAGTTGCCTTGCCTGCGCCCCGCATGATGCCTGCGATGCAGTGGGAAAATGCCAGCAGGAAATAAAACAGTGTAATCGTATGCGCCTGCAGCGTTCCGTAAGCGACGACCTGCGGGTCGCTGTTGAATGCGGCAATCAGGTAGGGGGACAGGAAATAGACGCAGATACCGACGATTTCCGCAAGGGTGATGGAGCAGAGGATGCCGAAGCGTGCGCCTCTTTTGGCACGGTCATACTGCTTTGCGCCGAGGTTCTGGCTGATAAAAGTGGTCAGTGCCAGAGAAAAACAGGTGATCGGTAAAAAGCCGAAGCCCTCGACCTTGGAATAGGCACCGCAGCCGGCCACTGCCATTTTTCCGAAGCTGTTGATGTTAGACTGAACAACAACATTTGCCAGGGCGATAATGGAGTTTTGCAGACCTGCGGGCAGACCGTTTGAAATGATCTGCTTTAACATGATCGGGTCGAAGCGGATGCGGGACGGAACCAGACGATATTCCTCCGGACTTCTCAGCAGGCGGCGCAGGCACAGCAGGGCACTGATAAACTGGGAAATGATCGTGGCGAGTGCGGCACTTCCCACGCCGAGCTTGAGTACGCCGACAAACAAAAGATCGAGCACAATATTGACGATAGATGAAAGGATCAGGTAGTTGAGGGGATGTCTGCTGTCCCCGATGGACTGCAGGATGCCGACAAAAACGTTATAGAGGACGAACGCCAGCGAGCCCATAAAATAAATCCGGAAATACAGAAGGGAATTGGGCAGGACGTCTGCCGGTGTGCCCATCCAGACCAGCATCTGCGGCGCGAGGATCAGACCGATGATCGTCAGCAAAATACCGGCGACAATACCGAAGGCAACATCCGTATGGATCGCACGCTGCAGACGGTCGATCTGTCGTGCTCCATAATAGCGGGCGACTACAACGCCTGCGCCCATTGCGATACCGTTGAAAAATCCGACCATCAAAAAAATCAGACTTCCGGACGAACTGACGGCAGCGAGTGCGTCGCTGCCGAGAAAGTTGCCGACGATCAGGGAGTCGGCGGTATTATAAAGCTGCTGGAACAGATTTCCGAGAAAAAGCGGAAATGCGAAGGTGACGATCTTTTTCCAGATCGATCCTTCTGTCATCAAAGTAGAAGATGCTGTACGGTTCATTTATTTTCTCCAGAAAGTAATTTCATGTTCTTTTCATAGGTTTCAGAAATACGGGCAACAACCTGGGAGGTCAGAGCCTTCTGCTGGGTGCGGTCGAGATTCTTTGTTTCGATGGGTTCCCCATATTCGATGATAACCTTTGTCTTGCGGATGCAGGGAGAATGGGCTTCGAAGATCTGTTCTGCGTTGGCAATCGTCATCGGAACGATCGGGCATTGAGCCTTTTCTGCGATTTTTAAGCTGCCTGCGTGGAACTCAAGCAGAGGAGCATCGGTGCGGTTGCGGGTTCCTTCCGGGAAAATGCAGATGGACACGCCGTTTTTTATCTCCTCGATTGCTGCAAGAATCGTCTTCATGCCGGCCTTGAGATCGCTGCGGTCAAGGAACAGGCAGTGCAGGTTTTTCATCCAATTGGAAAGCAGAGGAATCTTTAAAAATTCGACCTTGGAAATATAACCGGTGGTGTGGGGCACACGGACATAGGTCATAACGATATCGAAATAGCTGCGGTGATTACCGACATAGAGAACCGGGGTATCCTTCGGAATGCGATCCTCTCCGATGTAGGTGACGGAAACGCCGGACAGGCGCAGCACCATGCGGAACGCCCAGTTGACAATCGCAAGGCTGGAACGATCCTTTAACGGCGGATTGAATTTGCTGATGATCCATTCTGTGATCAGGAGCGGGATGCTGAGGATCAGAAACAGAATGACAAATAACGCGGTAATAATAAAGCGAATCATAAAACTCTCCATTCTGCAGGCGCAGATGCGCCGGCTACCTTCTTTATTTCCAGTATACCTGTGCCGCTGCAAAAAAGCAAGACGCGCGTACAGGTGTTCTGCGAGGAAGCCACAGTTCACCCGCGCCATTCGCAAAACGCATCTTCGATGCTTCCCGCTGCTTCGCAGCTCATTTTTGCTCATGAAATGGCGCTCCCTTCGTGCCTTCCTGGCAGCAGATTTTCCTGCAAGCACGAAATCTGCTGCCAGGAAGGCACGAGTGAACTGTGGCGACATACTCCTGACGTCGTATTCATATATATGAAATAAACAGGATATCGATCGAAAGGACGGTCTTATTATGAAAAAAATAGCTCGGACATTGTGCCTGATCTGGCTGGGAATATTCGGATGCGCTGGAATACTGCTTTTTACAGGATGCAGCTGGAAACAGGAAAAGCCGGAGAAAACAAACCTCGCATTTACAGTCGTGGACGAGGCGCGGCTGCCGGAGGAGCTGTTAAAGCTTGTGGCGGAAAAGAAAGAAGCATCGTTTAAAATGACGTATGCGGACAGTGGTTATCTGTACCTGTGCGTGGGCTACGGAAAGCAGGACAGCGGCGGCTACAGTATTACAGTGGACGATTTGTATGCAAGCGGAGAGATGATTTATCTGGATACGAGCCTGATCGGTCCGAAGCAGGCAAAGGAGCTGGGTGAAACGCCATCTTATCCATATATTGTAATAAAAACGCCGTTTGAGGACAAAACAGTGGTGTTTGACTGAAGAACATGGTAAAATGCAGAAGATACAACAGACATTTGGCAGCTGTCGGACGCGGCTGCTTTGCAACAGCGGAGGCTGACATGATTTTAGTTCAAAATTGCCGCATGATCGATCCGGCTTCGCAGACGGATAGCTTGCGGGATATCCTGATCGGTGAGGACAGGATTACAAAAATCGCAGAGGCAGGAACGATCAACCCTGCACAGATTACAAAAGAAAAAGAGGACGAGCTTCGCATCCTGAATGCGGATGGCCTGATTGCAGCGCCGGGGCTGGTGGATACCCATGTGCATTTCCGTGATCCGGGTGCAGAATATAAGGAAGATATCCTGACCGGCGCGGTGTCGGCGGCGGCTGGCGGTGTGACGAGTGTTGTGCTGATGGCGAATACGAATCCCCATGTCGATCAGGAGGAAACGCTTTCCTATGTTCTGGAAAAAGGCGCAAAGACCGGCATCCATGTCTATACCTGCGCGAACGTGACGATGGACATGGAGGGGGACGAGCTGACGGATATGGAAGCGCTGGCAAAGGCTGGCGCGGTCGGCTTTACGGATGACGGCAAGCCCCTGTTGGATGCCAAAATTGCGAGAAAAGCGATGCAGGAAGCGGCAAGGGTGCACAAACCCATCAGCTTCCATGAGGAAAACCCGGCATATATTCAAAATAATGGGGTCAATGCCGGAAAGGCGAGCGAATATTTCGGCATCGGCGGTTCGGACAGGCAGGCGGAGATCGATATGGTGCGCCGCGATCTGTCGATTGCGCTGGAAACGGGTGCGGAGATCGTGATTCAGCACATCAGCGCGGCAGAGGCGGTCGAACTTGTCCGCCAGGCGAAGAAAAAGAGCACGAAAATCCACGCAGAGGCGACACCCCATCATTTCACGCTGACGGAGGACGCCGTGATGGAACACGGTACGATGGCGAAGATGAACCCGCCGCTTCGCACGGAAGCTGACAGGCAGGCAATTATCCGCGGTTTACAGGACGGAACGATCGACCTGATTGCGACAGACCATGCGCCGCATGCGGATTATGAAAAAGCGAAGCCCCTGACGGAAGCGCCCAGCGGAATCATCGGATTGGAAACGTCCCTGGCGCTCGGCAACGAGGTGCTCGTTGATACAGGGGAACTTACGATGATGCAGCTGCTGACCTGTATGACCATGAACCCTGCAAAGCTTTACCGCCTGGACGCTGGCTATCTGGCAGAGAACGGACCGGCAGATCTGGTTTTGTTTGATCCTGCAAAAGAGTGGGTTCCGGAACGTTTTTATTCGAAATCCCAGAACTCGCCGTTTTTGGGACAGAAGCTCAAAGGAAAAGTGGAATACACGATCTGTAAGGGCAAAGTGATTTTTGAGGCGTAAAAACCGGTTGCGCCGGCACGTAAAAGCACTATGGGCATAAAAGCTGGCAGCTTTTGTGCACCAAGCGCCCGTAAACCGAGTGAAAATGGAGAAAATTATGGCACAGAAGAAAAAGACAAAGGCAATGGTAGTCAGTCAGGAAAAGCTGGCGGACGGAATTTATGATTTGAGACTGGAAACAGAGCTTGCGCAGGATGCTGCGTGCGGACAGTTCGTAGGCGTTTACCCCAAGGATAAAAGCACGCTCCTGCCCAGACCGATCAGCATCTGCGAAATCGATAAAGAAAAAAATCAGCTTCGTCTGGTTTATCGCGTGGCAGGCAAGGGAACGGCAGAATTTTCGAATCTTAAGACAGGCGACAGTGTGTATCTGCTTGGCGTTTTGGGAAATGGTTTCCCGGTGGACAAGGCAAAGCCGGGCACGAAGGCGATGCTGTTTGGCGGCGGAATCGGCGTTCCTCCGATTTTACAGCTGTCTAAAGAGCTTTCCTGTGAAAAACAGATCGTTGTGGGTTATCGCAACGCACAATGCTTTTTGAAAGAAGATTTTGAACAAAACGGCGCTGTCTATGTGGCAACCGAGGACGGAAGCGTTGGCACAAAGGGAAACGTCATGGATGCGGTAGCTGCAAACGGACTGGAAGCGGATATTATTTATGCCTGCGGACCGATGCCGATGCTGCGCGCGATTCGGCAGTATGCGATCGAACATGATATTCCGGCATATATTTCCCTGGAAGAACGGATGGCATGCGGTGTGGGCGCCTGTCTTGGCTGCGTTTGTAAAACGACCCACAAGGACACGCATTCCCATGTAAACAACGCAAGAATCTGTACCGACGGACCGGTATTTGAAGCACGGGAGGTGGAAATCTGATGAATACAGCGGTAACAATTGCAGGAGTAACCTTTCAGAACCCGGTCATGACCGGCTCGGGGACCTTTGGCTCCGGAATGGAATACAGTGAATTTGTAGATTTGAACCGTCTGGGTGCGGTGGTGACAAAGGGCGTTGCAAACGTGCCGTGGCCGGGCAACCCGACACCGCGTGTCGCAGAGGTTTACGGAGGCATGTTGAATGCAATCGGTCTGCAGAATCCCGGCATTGACGTGTTTATCGAGCGCGATCTCGCGTTTTTAAAGCAGTTTGATACAAAGGTCATCGTCAATGTCTGCGGCAAATCTGTCGAGGATTATCTGGAAGTCGTAGAGCGCTTGGCGGACACGGACATAGCGATGATGGAAATCAACGTTTCCTGCCCGAATGTCAAGGAAGGAGCCATCGCGTTCGGACAGAAAGCGGATGCATTATTCGACATCACGTCCAGGATTAAAAAGGCTGCAAAGCAGCCCGTTATGATGAAGTTGAGCCCGAACGTAACAGACATCACGGAGATGGCAAAAGCCGCAGAGGCAGGCGGCGCGGACGCGATTTCCCTGATCAACACGCTGACCGGTATGAAAATCGACATCCGGCGCAGAAGCTTTGCCCTTGCCAACAAGACCGGCGGCATGTCCGGCCCTGCAATCAAGCCGGTTGCGGTGCGGATGGTATGGCAGTGTGCAAACGCGGTCAAAATCCCCATTGTCGGCATGGGCGGCATCATGACCGCAGAGGACGCGATTGAATTTCTGATGGCAGGCGCAACGGCAGTTTCCGTCGGCGCGGCAAACTTTATCAATCCTTATGCGACGGCAGAAATCGCAGACGGAATTGAAGCATTCATGAAAGAGCAGGGCATCGAGGATATCAACGAAATAATCGGCTGCGTACGGTAAGACAGATTGCGGGAGTGCGAAGCACGGAGCAATCCGCGGATATCATTTGAAAAAAGAAATCTCCCTCCCGGGTGCATATCGTCTTTGACGGCAACATACTGTTAGATAGAACAGCATGTTGTCTGGAAAAGGCGAAGGTGCCCGGGAGGTATTTTTATGGAATTTCTCAAAAAAAGTATACATATGGATCAGATCGGATGTGAGGAACAGACGCAGATTACGCTCGAGGACGACGTCAATATCGCGGACGCAAAGCCGGATGTTTATCAGGTTGTGACGCAGCAGGGGCACGTCGAGCTGGAAGAGGTGCGTGCCTCGGATGGGCATGTGCATGTAAAGGGCGTGCTGCATTTCAAGGTGCTTTATCTCGCGGATGAGGAAACGCACCATCCGGCGTGCATGGAGGGGGAGCTGGCGTTTGAGGAACAGATTCTGATGGGCAGCGTGTCGGGGACGGATCAGGTACAGGCGCAGGCGATTTTGGAGGATTTAAGCGTCGGCATGATCAATTCCCGGAAGCTTTCGGTGCAGGCACTTTTGCAGATCCGCCTGTTCACGGAGCGGATGAAGCAGCTGGATGTGGCGGTGGGTCTGGACGGCACAGAGCAGATTGAAGTAAAGAAAAAAGACCTGCAGGCGCTGGATCTGATCGTTGCAAAAAAAGATATCCTGCGGGTAAAAAAAGACCTCCTGTTGCCGGGCGGCATGCCGAACATTTTTGCGCTGCTGTGGAAATCCTGCCAGATTCGGGAAATGACGTTCCGGGTGCTGGACGGAAAGCTGCAGGCGACAGGCGAGCTTTCGCTGTTTTTCTTTTATGAAGAGGAAAGCGAGACTAAAAAGGCGGTATGGTATGAAACCACTGTGCCGGTGAGCGTTGCCATCGAGTGTCAGGGCGTCCGCGAGGGGATGCTGGAGCAGATCGGCTGCAGCATCGGGCATCTGGAAATTGAAGCGAAGGCGGACGAGGACGGGGAAGAGCGCGTGATTTTACTCGACCTGGTACTGGATCTGGATATTCGGATTTACGAGGAAACGAATCTTTCGATGATTGAGGATCTCTACGGCGTTGCGAAGCAGGCGGACGTCGTGAGAGGAAAAGGGCAGTACCGGAGGCTTCTGGTCAAAAATACCGCAAAAACGAGAGTGAGCGACCAGTTTTCGATTTCGCCGGGCATGCCGCAGATTCAGCAGATCTGCGGAAGCTTTGGAGAAGTGCTCGTGCAGGAGATAAAAAAGCAGTCCGACGGCGTGCTCGTAAAAGGGACGGTAAACGTGCAGATTCTGTATGAGTCTGCGGAGGAAGAGGTCCCGTGCGGCTGTCTAAAGGGCGAGCTTGTGTTTGAAGAGCTTCTGGAAACCGCAGAGCCGGTAAAAAATACATGCAGCTGCAGGATCGAGGCGTCGCTGGAACAGCTTTCCGTGCAGGCGCAAAACGAGCAGGAAGCAGAAGTTCGCGCAGTTGTGTGCGTCAAAGGGCTGATCTGCGCCGACTGCGAGGAAGAAATCGTGACGGATGCCCTGCTGCGTGCTCCCGACCCGGAAAAGCAGGCGAACCAGCCGGGTATCGTAGTGTATCTGGCGGGCGAGGGCGAGACGCTTTGGGATATCTGTAAAAAGTACGACGTTCCGATGGATGGAATGCGCGAAATGAACAATCTGACGCAGGATGAAATCCGTCCTGGCGATCAGCTCCTGATTGTGAAGGGATATGCAGTTGACAAAGAGATGCAGATTGTATAAAATTAAATACAATCAGTGTATACAAAATGCAGAGGCAGACGGCTTTTCGGATCGCCTGCCTTTTCAACGGAAATGAGGATTGAATTGAAAATGAAAACCTTTCGGATAAAGGCATATGCCAAAATCAATCTCGGGCTGGATGTGCTGCGGCGCAGACCGGACGGATACCATGAAGTCAAGATGATCATGCAGACCGTCGATTTATATGACGATTTGGAATTTACAAAGCTGGCAGAGGATGAGATTCGGATTTTTACCGATAAAGAAGAGCTTCCGGCGGATCAGGGCAATCTGATCTGGCGGGCGGCAGCGCGGATGAAGGAGCTGTATCAGATCTCAGAGGGCGTGAGCGTGAAGCTGACGAAGCGGATTCCGATTGCGGCTGGCATGGCAGGCGGCAGCGCAGATGCAGCGGCGACCATTCATGCGATGGATGCGTTGTTTTGTCTCGGACTTTCCCTGGAAGAAAAACAGAAAATCGGCGTAAAGCTCGGCGCGGATATCCCGTACTGCCTGATGGGCGGCACGGCGCTTTCGGAGGGCATCGGAGAAATTCTGACAAAGCTGCCGGACGTCCCGAAAGCGAAGCTTGTGATCGCAAAGCCCGATCTGGATGTTTCGACGAAATTTGTTTATGAAAATCTGCACGCAGACAGCCTGCAATATCATCCCGACATCGACGGAATGGTTGCGAGCATCGAAAAAGGAGACCTTTGCGGCATCACAGACCGGATGGGAAATGTGCTTGAGACGGTTACCTGCAAGCACTATCCGGTGATCGAGCAGATGAAAGGAATTTTAAAGGAGCACGGTGCGGTCAATGCGCTGATGAGCGGCAGCGGCCCTACCGTATTTGGTATTTTTACAGACGATCAGAACGCAAAAGAGGCGTATGAGGCGATGCAGGAGGCAGGTCTTGCCAGACAGCTGTTCCTGACAGGATTTGCCGACGGCAGAGGGAGAGAAGAATGAAAGAATTTGAAGCAAATAACGAAAATGATTACCTGCCCCTGCGGGACGTGGTGTTCAATACGCTTCGGACGAGTATTCTGACCGGTGAGTTAAAGCCGGGGGAGCGCCTGATGGAAATTCATCTGGCGGATAAGCTCGGAGTGTCCCGGACACCGATCCGCGAGGCGATCCGCAAGCTGGAGCTGGAGGGTCTCGTTACGATGATTCCAAGACGCGGCGCAGAGGTGGCGCAGATCACGGAAAAGAACCTGCGGGACGTTTTGGAGGTGCGCCGGGCGCTGGATGCGCTGGCGGTAGAGCTGGCATGCGAGCGCATCACGGAAGATGAGCTTGCAGAACTGAAAAAAGCGTGCGAGAACTTCGAACTGGAAACAAAGCGCGGCAACGCCAACCAGGTTGCACAGGCGGACGTGGAGCTGCACGATATTATTTTAAAGGCGAGCGGAAACGAGCGGCTGATGCAGATGATCAGCAAGCTTTCTCAGCAGATGTACCGCTACCGCCTGGAATATGTCAAGGACGAGGCAAACTACAAACGCCTGATCGCAGAGCACCGCGTGATCTACGAGGCGATCCGCGACCGCGACAGACAGACTGGAGCAGAGGCGATCAAAAACCATATTGACAATCAGGAAAAGGCTGTGATCCGGATGATTACATCGGCGTCCGGGAAGACAAAACGCTGACCGGGTGTATAACCGGCGCGCGGATGGGTATGCTCTTTCGAAACAGAGAAGGGAGAAAGAGTATGCAGAAGAAACCGCGCGCCGGTATTTTATTTTTGACAATTATGATGTTATGGGGGATAATATACCCACAGTATGCATTTACGGAAGAAATGTATGAGACAGTGCAAAGCGCTGACGCGGTGGATGACAGCCACCGAACTGCTGTAGCTGTGGGCGGGAACTGTCTGCGGGATTACCGCCGGATTCTGACTGCGGCGCCTGGGGAGGTGTCGGTGCGCTTTGCAATCGTCGATCAGATAGAAGAGTGGTTTGGAGAAAAAGATGAAAACAGTACAGGATAAAAATCTGCTGGAAATGCCCATCGGCGTATTTGATTCCGGCATGGGCGGTCTGACTGTGATGCGTGAGATCATGCGTCAGATCCCCAATGAAAAGGTGATTTATTTTGGAGATACGGCGAGAGTTCCCTATGGAAGCAAGTCAAAGGAGACAGTGACACGCTTTTCCAGGCAGATTGTCCGTTTTTTGCAAAGCAAACAGGTCAAGGCAATTGTTGTCGCCTGCAATACGGCGAGCGCCTATGCGCTGAATGATCTGGAGAGGGAAATCGATATTCCAATCATCGGCGTGGTAAAGCCGGGCGCAAAGGTTGCAGCGGAGGTGACCCGCAACGGACAGGTCGGCGTCATTGCGACGGAAGGGACCATCAGCAGTAATATTTATACGACTTACATCCGCCAGCTTCGGCCGGAGGTACAGGTAACCGGCAAGGCGTGCCCACTGTTTGTGCCGCTGGTAGAAGAAGGGCTCTGGCAGGATCCGGTGACGGACGAGATTGCAAAACGTTACTTAAGCAGCTTAATCGATACCGGAATCGACACTCTGATTCTTGGCTGCACCCATTATCCGCTGATCCGTTCAACGGTCGCAAAGGTGATGGGCGACCATGTGACACTGGTAAACCCGGCGTATGAGACGGCTCGGGAATTAAAAGAGCTTTTGATGGAAAAAGGGTTATTCAATCCGGTTCCGCCGCAGCTTGGGACAAATAAATACGAGTTTTTTGTCAGCGACGGCGCGGAGAAATTTGTCCATTTTGCCAATTCGATTATCAAATACGGCATTTTGGGCGCGAAAGTAATACAGATAGAGGATTATTGAGCATGACAAAGGATGTAGTGATATCCGTCCGCGGTCTGCAGGTGATGGACAACGAATCTGCAGAGGACATCGAGACGGTACAGCAGGGCGAATATTTTGAACGAAACGGCAGCATTTTTTTATTGTATGACGAATATTATGAGGGCTTTGACGAGCCGGTCAAAAATGTCATGAAAATCAGGGGAAACGAAATGACCCTGACCAAACGCGGCATCATCAACGTCCAGATGAACTTTGAGGCGGGCAAAAAGAACCTGACCCGTTACCAGACGCCCTACGGTGTAATGATGATCGGGCTGGACACCAGCCGTGTCGTCTGTCTGCAGGAAGAAAAAAGCCTTGCGATAGAAATTGATTATACGCTGGAAGCAAACTACCAGTACGTTTCGGATTCCAAAATCCGGATCATGGTACGGGAGAGAAAACAGCAGGCATAAAATGCGTCCTATGAAATAAAAACGCTCCGCGAGGATCGCACTGCAGCGGAATGGAAGAATGTCGCTTGCGCGACCCGCCGCAGGCGGAGAATCCTGCTTCGCAGGATTCTTTTTTAGAAAGAAAACCAATTGACAATCTGAAATGATGCGCCTACAATATTTGCATATGCAAATATTGTAGGCGCATTTTTTGCATACGCAAAAATTCGTCTGACCACGGAGGAAAGCAATCATGCTGAAAGAACTCTTCTCTTATATGAAGCAATACAAAAAATACGCCCTGATCAGCCTGGTCTGTATCGCGGTGGAATGTATTTTCGAGCTGGTTATTCCGCTGATTATGGCGGACATGGTGGATGTCGGAATCGCTAACGGGGATCAGGACTATATTTTGCATAAGGGGCTGGTGATGATAGGCTGTGCAGGGCTGGCACTGGTGCTGGGGATCTGCAGCGCACGGTTCTGCGCACTGTGCGGTCAGGGCTTTGGGGCGAATCTGCGGGAAGCAGAGTACCGCAAGCTGCAGAGCTATTCCTTTTCCAATATCGACCATTTTCAGGTGTCATCACTGGTAACCCGCCTGACCAGCGATGTGACGGTGATCCAGAATTCAGTTTCAACGGGGATCCGTCCGCTGTGCCGTGCACCGGTCATGCTGTTTATGGCCACAGGCTCGGCGTTTGTGATCAACGCGCGTCTGGCACTTGTTTTTTTGGTGGCGCTGCCGGTGTTAGGATTTTTGCTGTTTGAGATCGTCAGCCACGTCGGACCTTTGTATACAAAGATGCAGACCGGAATTGACAGGGTCAACCGTATTGTGCAGGAAAATCTGACGGCGGTGCGCGTCGTCCGTTCCTATGTCAGAGAAAATTACGAGCAGGCAAAGTTCGATGAAGCAAATCTTGCCCTTCGTACAGAATCCGAAAAAGCCTTCGGCTTATCTTCTATGAATATGGCAGCGATGCAGTTTGTCATGTATGGAACGATCCTGGCGATCCTGTGGTTTGGCGGCAGCTCTATCCGTACCGGAAAGATGCAGGTTGGGGAGCTGACCGGCTTTTTGAGCTATGTGCTGCAGATCTTAAACTCCCTGATGATGCTGTCGAATGTCTTTATGATGCTGACCCGTTCGATGGCGAGCGGAGCCCGAATTCTCGAGGTTTTGAACGAAAAGGTGGAGATCACGGAGGAAAAGGCACGTCCGGTCAGCGTGAAAAAGGGCGCGATCCGTTTCGACCATGTATTTTTTCAATACAGCAAAAACGCGGAGGAATATGTGCTTTCGGACATTTGTCTGAATCTGGAAGCCGGACAGACGATCGGAATTATCGGTCAGACTGGTGCAGCAAAATCGACCCTCGTGCAGCTGATTCCGCGCCTGTACGAGGCGACAAAGGGCTGTGTGTATGTAGACGACGTGCCGGTGCAGGAATATCCGCTGGAGCATCTGCGGGATGCGATCGCCATGGTGCTGCAGAAAAATACGCTGTTTTCCGGGACGGTACGGGATAATCTCCGCTGGGGCAAAGAGGACGCGACGCAGGAGGAAATCGACGAGGCGTGCCGGATCGCCTGTGTGGATGAATTTATCGACCGGCTGGATAACGGCTATGATACAGAGCTTGGACAGGGCGGTGTGAATGTGTCCGGAGGACAGAAGCAGCGGCTCTGCATTGCGCGCGCGATCTTAAAGCAACCGAAGGTACTGATTTTGGACGATTCGACGAGCGCAGTGGACACGGCAACGGAAGCAAAGATCCGGGAAGGCTTAAAAGCAAAGCTTCCGGAGATGACGAAAATTATTATCGCACAAAGGATTTCTTCTGTACGCAGCGCCGATCAAATTGTTATTTTGGACGATGGAAAAATAAACGCGGTCGGTACTCATGAGCAGTTGCTTGCAGAGAACCGGATTTATCAGGAAATTTATCATTCCCAACAGGAAGGAGGTGCTCTGTAATGGCAAAATATGTCGGCTATAAGCGTCCGAAAAATACGAAAAAAGCCATGAAAAATCTGCTGAGATATCTTGGATATCACAAGTGGCTGCTGCTTCTGGTTGCAGTTTTGGTAGCGATCAGCAGTGGGGTGAGCATTGCAGGCACTTATCTTATCCGCCCGGTCATCAATGATTACGCGATCCCGGGGGATATTCCGGGACTGATCCGGATGATGCTTGCGATGGGGATCCTGTATCTGTGCGGTGTGTGCGCGACCTTTGCCTATAACCGGCTGATGGTGCATACATCCCAGCAGGTAGTGACGGAAATCCGGAGAGATCTGTTTGCCCATATTCAGAAGCTGCCGCTGGCCTATTTTGATGCGCACACCCACGGGGAGCTGATGAGCCGTTTTACAAACGATGTCGATACGGTACAGGAAGCATTAAACGGCACGTTTTCCATGCTGATCCAGAGCTTTTTGATACTGACAGGAACCCTCAGCATGCTGTTTGTTTTGAGCGTGCGTCTGACGCTGATTGTATTGCTGTTTTTAGCAGCAAGCGGATTTTTTATCTGGTACAATGGAAAACGCAGTAAAAAATATTTCAACGCACAGCAGGAGGCACTGGCTGCAGTCAACGGCTTCGTGGAGGAAATGACTGCGGGGCAGAAGGTGGAGAAGGTATTCAATCATGAAAAGCAGGATCTTGAAGAATTTTTAGTGCGAAACGAAAAGCTGCGCAAAGCCTCTACCAACGCCCTGACCTGGTCCGGTATGCTGGTTCCGGTCAATGTCAGCATGTCCTACTTCAACTATGGAGTTTCTGCGGCAGCAGGCGGTATATTTGCACTGACCGGACACATGGATCTTGGAACCCTTGCCTCTTATCTGGTTTATGTGCGTCAGAGCGCGATGCCCTTAAACCAGTTTACGAACCAGTTCAACTTTCTTCTGGCAGCCCTCTCCGGTGCAGAGCGGATTTTTGACCTGATGGAGCAGGAGCCGGAAATCGACGAGGGAACGGTAACCCTTTGCCCGGTTGAGGTTAGGATGGATGGTTCCCTGAAGGAGGCAGAAGGCTATACCGGAAGCTTTGCCTGGAAGGATGCAGACAGCCTGACTTTATTGCAGGGTGATGTGCGGTTTCATCAGGTTGTATTCGGATATACGGAAGAACATAAAATATTGGATGGCATCAGTCTGTTTGCAAAGCCGGGACAGAAGATCGCCTTTGTCGGTTCGACAGGCGCAGGAAAGACAACGATTATTAACCTGATCAATCGATTTTACGAAATCCAGAGCGGGACGATCACCTACGACGGCATCGATATTCGCAGGATCAAAAAGGATGACTTGAGAAAATCGCTGTCGATGGTAATTCAGGATACTCATTTGTTTACCGGAACGATCGCGGAGAATATCCGTTACGGACGGCTCAATGCAACAGAGGACGAGGTCCGGGAGGCTGCGAAAATCGCGAATGCTGACTCCTTTATCCGTCGTCTGCCCAAGGGGTATGACACGATACTGCACAGCGACGGCAGCAATCTGTCCCAGGGACAGAGGCAGCTGCTTGCGATTGCCCGGGCAGCAATTTCCCGGCCGCCGGTGCTGATCCTGGATGAAGCCACCAGCTCCATCGACACGAGAACGGAGCGGCTGATCGAAAAAGGCATGGATCGCCTGATGGAAAACCGTACCGTTTTTGTCATCGCACATCGGCTTTCAACGGTGCGAAACTCAAAGGCAATTCTTGTGCTGGAAAAGGGCACGATCATCGAGCGCGGAGACCACGAGGAGCTGCTGGGGCAAAAGGGCCGCTACTATCAGCTGTACACCGGACAGTTTGAACTGGAGTAATGCCTACGGTGCTGGTTGCACGTGTTGCAGTTTCTCTGCGCGCACTTGACACAAACTCGACATGCGCAAAAAAAAGTGCGCAGAAATGAGGGAATATATGGAAAAAGATATCAGACAGAGTCTGCAGGAGCATATTTTCAGACTGGAAAACCGGCGCAGAGAACTGATGCGTCCGGAATATTTACGGCTGGGGCTGACGATCGGGCAGGGACAGCCGCGGATTTTGATGTACCTTTTGACAGAAGACGGCTGCAGTCAGCGGGAAATTGCAGAGAACTGTCACCTCGATGTGACGACGCTCTCGCGCACGCTGGACCGGCTGGCGGAAAAAGGGCTTTTGGAGCGGCGTATCAATCCACAGTCGCGTCGGGAGTGCCAGATCTTTCTGACAGAGGAGGGAAGGGAGACGGCAGCAGAGGTCTGCAGCTGCTTTCGCGAAACGGAAAAAAAGATGTGCAGCGGGCTGACTGAAAAAGAACTGGAAGCGCTGGATGCCGGAATCTGCCGGATGCTGGAAAATTTGACCGAAGCCTGAAGAAAACTGGAATCTTAATAAAAAGTTTATACACATATCCGCCGCCAATGTTTTACAAGGCGGCGGATTTATGATATCCTGAGAGCAGATGCGAATTTAGGGCAATCGGAATGGATTGGAGCAGGATATGAGCGACAAACAGGATTTTTCGGAAATTGGAGACAGAATCAAGGATGCAGTACAGGATGCGGTAAATTCAGGTGACTTCGGACAACTAAACCATGTCATCAATGATTCCGTAAACGGAGCGCTGGATGAGGTGCGTTGGCAGGTCAATCAGGCGCATGAACGGGTTTATAAGCGAACGGACAAAACCGTGGAATACAAATCCGCCAAGCGCAGTATTGCTTCTTCCTACAGCACATCGCAGTCGCCCTACAGACGACAGATGGAGCAGAAGCAGCGTTATACGACGGCAAAGCAGTATCAGCGCCCGGACGGCACGATCATTTATAAGAACACCATCAACGTGCCGCAGATTTTTGTAAAAAAGGGTAAAGTCAGTGGTGTTTTACTGAGCGTATTTGGAGGAATCGGGCTTGGAACCTTCGGGCTGACCGCACTGATCATGGCGATCATTTGGGCAGCAACCTCCAGCGCGTCTCTGGGTGGGATGACCATATTGTTCGGTCTTATGGCAGCAGCCTGCGGAGGTGTATTAAAACGCGGCGGAGGACTCTGCAAACGGCTTGGAAGAGCAGAACGATATCTGAAGCTTGCAGGGGAGGAAATGTATATCCGAATTTCGGAGCTTTCTGAAAAAACCGGATGGACTCCAAAGAAGCTGGGACGGGATATTCGGACGATGATCGAGAGTGGCATGTTCCCGGAAGGACACATGGATGAGAAAAACGATATTTTTGTCATCGATGACGAAACATGGGAGCAGTATCTCGAGGAAAAAGAAGAATATGAACAGCAAATTGCGGAGAAAAAGCGCAAAGAGCTGACAGCGGACGTCGGACAAAGCACTGGCGGGGCAAACCGCGCAGATGGCAAGGCTGCCGGACAGAACCAGACAGCTGATGGTGCAGCGACGCACAGCGAGGAAGCGCTGACAAAAGAGGCGCAGATCGAAAAAGACGGTCAGGCCTACATGGAGCGGCTTCGGGAGTTAAACATCCAGATCCCGGGAGAGGTAATTTCCAACAAGCTTTACAAGCTGGATTACCTGCTGAAAAGAATTTTTCAGACGCTTCGGGAGCATCCGGAGAAGAGCGACCAGATGCGGCGATTTATGGAGTATTATCTTCCTACGACGGTCAAGCTTGTGGAATCCTATGCAGAATTTGACAGCGCCGGGGTAGAGGGCGAGAACATCCGTACCGCTAAGGAAGAGATCGAAAAGACGATGGATACGATTAACGATGCCTTTGAAAAGCTTTTGGATGATCTGTACCAGGACGCGGCGTTTGAAGCATCGGCAGATGCAAGGGTGCTGAAAACCGTGCTGGCGCAGGACGGGTATATGAAGAGTGATTTTGAAAAACAGGAGGAGTAACCGATGAACGAAGATATGGAGAAGATGCTGCAGGAAGCACCTGCACCGACCCTGACTCTGGAGCCTTTTGCAGAGGAAAAGGAAGAACCGGCAGTTGTGGAAAAAGAAGAAGCAGTGCAGCCGGTCGATGAAAAAGAAAAAATAAAGGCGATTTTAACTCCCCAGGAACAGAAGCAGGTCGATGCGTTTGTCAAGCAGATCGACATCACGAATTCCCAGATGGTGCTGCAGTATGGCGCAAGCTCCCAGAAAAAGATCGCAGACTTTTCAGAATCTGCGCTGGGCAACGTCCGGACAAAGGATCTTGGCGAGATCGGCAACGAGCTGACCGCCGTTGTGAACGAATTAAAGAGCATCGAGGACGGTGACGAGGAAAAGGGCTTCCTCGGACTGTTCAAAAAAGGCGGCAATAAGATCGCAAATATGAAAGCAAAATATGCCAAAGCAGAAGTTAATGTGGATAAAATTTGTAAGGTGCTGGAAGGACACCAGATTCAGCTGCTGAAGGATGCGGCAATGCTGGATCAGATGTATCAGCTGAATCTCACCTATTATAAAGAGCTTTCCATGTACATCCTTGCCGGAAAAGAAAAGATCCAGCAGGTAAAGGAGCAGGAGCTTCCGGAGCTGATCAAACGCGCAGAAGAAAGCGGACTGCCGGAGGACACGCAGAAGGCGAAGGATTTGGCAGAGCTGTGCAATCGTTTTGAGAAAAAGATTTACGACCTGGAGCTGACGCGGACGATTTCCATGCAGATGGCGCCCCAGATCAGACTGATCCAGAGCAACGATACTGCAATGTCTGAAAAGATCCAGTCCACGCTGGTCAACACGATTCCGCTCTGGAAGAGCCAGATGGTGCTGGCGATTGGCGTCGAGCACTCCGCGCAGGCAGCCAAGGCACAGCGTGAAGTGACGGATATGACCAATACCCTGCTGAAAAAGAATGCGGAAACCTTAAAGCTTGCAACCGTTGAGACGGCAAAAGAGTCTGAACGCGGTATCGTAGATATTGAAACGTTAAAGCAGACGAACGAAACTCTGATCTCCACGCTGGATGAAGTGCTGCAGATTCAGGAAGATGGCAGAAACAAACGCCGCGAAGCGGAAGCAGAGCTGACACAGATCGAAACAACTATGCGCAACAAACTGATGGAGATGAGCAGAACGAAATAAAATAGAATGCGCGCTCTGTGAGCATTCCATTGCCGGAAATAAAGGGAAGGTCAGGTGGCTGTTTGGGAATCCGAAAAAAACTGAAAGAAAAGCTGAAGGAGGCGCTGCAGGCAGTGCTGCCCATCATCGGGCTGGTGCTGCTGCTATCCTTTACGATTGCGCCGATTTCTCCGAGTATTTTGCTGTGTTTTCTGATCGGAGGGATATTGCTGATCGCCGGAATCGTGTTTTTCACGCTTGGCGCGGAGCTTGCAATGTCCCCGATGGGAGAACGGGTCGGCACGGCGATGACACAGTCCAAAAAGCTGTGGGTCGTTGTGGCGCTGTCTTTTTTGCTGGGCTTTATTATTACAATATCTGAACCGGATCTGCAGGTGCTTGCACAGCAGGTTCCGGCTGTTCCGAATCTGACATTGATTCTCGCAGTTGCCTGCGGAGTCGGTGTGTTTCTTGTGGTGGCGCTTCTCCGTATGCTGTTCAGCATCGCGCTGCCCCCTTTGCTTGTCTGCTTCTATGCGGTGATTTTTATTCTCGCGTTTTTTGTTCCCAAAGAATTTTTGAGCGTAGCGTTCGATTCCGGCGGTGTGACCACGGGACCGATGACGGTGCCGTTTATTATGGCGCTGGGCGTTGGTATTTCTGCAACGCGAAGCGACCGCCATGCAGCGGATGACAGCTTCGGTCTGGTTGCGCTGTGTTCGATCGGTCCGATCCTGGCAGTCATGATGTTGGGGTTGATTTACAATCCGGACAGCGCGGCGTATATGCCTCCTGTAATCCCGGAAATCGCAGATTCAAAGCAGTTGTGGAACCTGTTTGCAGTAGAGCTTCCCACATATATGAAAGAAATCGCACTGTCCCTGCTTCCGATCGTGCTGTTTTTTGCAGTGTTCCAGGCATTGATCCTGAAGCTTTCGGGCAGAAACCTGACGAGAATCCTGATCGGTCTGGTTTATACCTATATCGGTCTGGTACTGTTTTTGACCGGCGTAAACGTCGGCTTTATGCCGGCGGGCAACTATCTGGGACAGGTGCTGGCGGGGCTTTCCCATCCGTGGGTAATTGTGCCGATTGCGATGGTGATGGGTTACTTCATCGTAAAAGCGGAGCCTGCCGTTTATGTCCTGAACAAACAGGTTGAAGAAATCACGGACGGTGCGATCTCGGCGCGTGCAATGGGTACGGCGCTTTCCGCAGGTGTGGCGATCTCCCTCGGAATTGCGATGATCCGCGTGCTGACCGGCATTTCAATTCTCTGGATTCTAATTCCGGGCTATACGATCGCCCTTGTGATCTCTTTTTTTGTACCGAAAATCTATACGGCGATCGCATTTGACTCCGGCGGTGTTGCTTCCGGACCCATGACGGCGGCATTTCTGTTGCCACTGGCACAGGGGGCGTGCGTGGCGCTCGGCGGTAACATCGTAACGGATGCGTTTGGCGTAGTAGCGATGGTTGCGATGACGCCGCTTATCACGATTCAGGTGATGGGGCTGTATTCCAAACTGGCAGAAAAGAAAAAGACAGCAGCGGTTCCTACGCCTGCCTATGCCTTCGACCTGCTGGATGACGATGCAATCATCGAACTGTAATGCACGCGGGCAGCGCGTATTACAGCGATAGCAGCACGGAGAGGCAGGAAGGAAGCAGAGGATATAGGAGCGCCGTGCTGTGCAGAGAATATACGCAGCGCAACGCTGCGGAATGTGAGGATAAATGAGCGAATTATATTTAATGGTTACGATCAGTGACCGGAATTTTCACCGTCGGCTTCTGGCGTTTTATAAAGAATACGGCGTGACTGTGACGATGGTGACGCTGGGCAGGGGAACGGCGACGAGCGAGGTGCTGGATTCTTTCGGCCTGGAAGCGGCGGAAAAAGCAATCCAGTTTGCGTTCGTGACAGGCAGGGAATGGAAGGAAATCCGCAGCGGGCTGGAAAAGCGGCTGAAAATTGATATCCCCGGAACCGGAATCGCCTTTGTGATTCCCGTCAGCAGCATCGGCGGAAAGAAGCAGCTGCAGTTTCTGACGGAAGGGCGTGGATTTGAAAAAGGAGAGGAAAGCACATTGAAGGACACAAAGTATGAACTTCTGGTAGTGGTGGCGAATCAGGGCTACACGGAATATATCATGGAAGCGGCGCGCAGCGCGAACGCGGCGGGCGGAACGGTCATTCATGCAAAGGGAACCGGCATGCAGAAAGCGGAGCAGTTCCTCGGTTTTTCTCTTGCAACCGAAAAAGAGATGATCCTGATTGTCGTCAAGAACTGTGACAAAAATGCAATTATGAAAGCGATCATGGAAAAGGCGGGGCTGGAAAGCAAGGCAAAGTCGATCGTTTTTTCGCTTCCAGTGACGGAAACCGCCGGAATGCGGCTGGTGGAAGACGAATAAAAGAAACTTTAAACCTGCCCTGGATAGTAAGTTTGCACAGAAAAATGGTCTGGGTTTTGTATGATATATTTACAAAAGAAAATTGACAAAGCGAAGAAATTACAGTAAAATATCGATTAGTTGTAGGGAAGAATAAGAGAGGGGGGCTCTCTTTCTCTAAGAAGGAATTTATAATTTTGAGAAGAGAGTGTTGCAACACGCGATGCCGTTGTGTACAATAGAACGGTGAGCCCATAAGTCAATTCATGACAAGATGATTTACGAAACAACAATGGAGGGAAAGAAATGACGAAGGCACAAATTCTGAAAAAGGAAATTTTAAGTCAGTACAGAAGTGTAAGACAGTTTGCGATGGATATGCAGATTCCTTACAGCACATTGGTAACGGCGCTGGAGAGAGGCATCGATGGCATGGCATATGGTACCGTAATCAAAATGTGCAATAAGCTGAACTTAAATCCAGTGGACTTCAGCTCTTTGGAAAGAGACACCACCATCAGCGAGCAGCTGCTGGAGAACCGTGTCATGCAGGCATATGTAAAGCTGAACCAGGAAGGACGTGACAAGGTCATGGATCTGATGGAAGACTTTGGGCAGATTAAAAAATACAAAGCGAAATAATCGCTGACAAAGCAGGAGACAAAGTATGCACTATGATTATCTGATTGCAGGAGCTGGGCTCTTCGGCGCTGTATTTGCACATGAGATGCACAAACAGGGACGTAAGGTTCTGGTAGTGGAGAAGAGAGATCATATTGCCGGGAATATTTATACGGAAAAGGTTATGGGCATCAACGTACATCGGTATGGTGCCCATATTTTTCATACTTCCGATGAAGAAGTTTGGAATTATGTAAACCAGTATGCCCGGTTCAACCACTATGTCAATTCTCCGGTTGCAGTTTATCGGGATGAACTCTATAACCTTCCTTTTAATATGAACACATTCAGCCGGATGTGGAATATTAAGACGCCGAAAGAGGCGAAGGAAATCATCGCAAAGCAGACCGGAGAGTTTGCCGGGATTACGCCGCAGAACCTGGAAGAGCAGGCACTGCAGCTTGCGGGACGCGACGTTTATGAAAAGCTCGTCAAGGGCTATACGGAGAAGCAGTGGGGACGTGACTGCAAAGACCTTCCGGCGTTTATTATCCGCCGCCTGCCACTTCGGTTTACCTATGATAACAACTATTTTAATGACCGTTTTCAGGGAATCCCCGAGGGTGGTTATACGCAGATTGTTGAGAAACTGTTGGAAGACATTCCGGTTCTGACCGGTGTTTCCCTTCAGGAATACCAGACAGCCAATGTGGCCAGGACTGCAGACGAACAGGACAGCTGGGACAGACTGCTCTATACCGGTATGATCGACGAGTATTATCATTATCGCCTCGGGACGCTCGAATACCGTTCCCTGCGGTTTGAAACCGAAGAGCTTCCGGAAGAGGATAACTATCAGGGCAACGCAGTTGTCAACTACACGGAACGCGAGGTTCCTTACACCCGCATCATCGAGCACAAGCATTTCGAGTTCCAGACCGGGGAAGGAACCGTCATCACGAGAGAGTATCCCGCGACCTGGAAAAAGGGTGACGAACCGTACTATCCGATCAACGATGAGAAAAACGGTGCACTCTATGCACAGTATGCAGAGCTTGCGAAAAAGGAAGCAAATGTCCTGTTCGGCGGACGCCTGGGACAGTATAAATATTATGATATGGATAAAGTTATCCGGAGTGCACTGGACATGGTAAAAGAGGAGCTGGCACGATAAGTCCTTCCTGTGTTTACCGCGCCATTCGCAAAACGCATCTTCGATGCTCGCCGCGCTGGCTGCGCCACCGCTTCTTTTGCTCATAGAGAGGCGCTTCCTTCGTGTCCTGCGATGGGTGAATTTTCATGCAAGCATGAAATTCGCTTGCAGGCGCGTTCCGGGAGGTTACGAAACAGTTTACCGCGCCATTCGCAAAAACGCATCTTCGATGCTCGCCGCGCTGGCTGCGCCATCGCTTCTTTTGCTCATAGAGAGGCGCTTCCTTCGTGTCCTGCGTCAGACGAAATTTTCTGCAAGCATGAAATTCGCCCGTCGCAGGACACGAGTAAACTGTGTAAAAATGTATTGACGAAAGGCCTCAGTTTATGGTATAGTCGAAAGGCAAGATAGATCTGAGGTCTTTTTTTTGTGCGCAAATTTTGAAAGTTTTCAGAAGGCGCGGGCAAGAAGGAGTGACCCAGGCAGACGACCTCATACCGCCGTTTGACGGGATTTTGAGGGAGTGCACGAGAGACGCGCAGAGCGACGGACGGATGTAAAAAGTCGCTGACAGAGCGATCTGGCGGAAGTTTTTTACAGCAGGACGTAAGAAGGCGCGCGAAGAATAAGAGCACGCACGGAGGTGGAAAAATGCGTACAAGAATCACACTGGCATGTACAGAATGCAAACAGCGCAACTATAACACAACCAAGGATAAGAAGGCGCATCCTGACAGAATGGAAACCAAGAAATACTGCAGATTCTGCAAGAAGCACACAACGCACAAAGAGACAAAATAATTGCCGTGATGTGTCCTGAGGGACCGCTGTCGGCGGCGCGTTGCTTTTGAAAGGAGTTTGCAGAGTATGTCAAACGAACAAAAAGTGTCCAAGACGCCTAAGGCACCCAAAGTAAAATTCTTTGACGGTGTCAAAGCCGAGTTCAAGAAGATCATCTGGCCGGATAAGGATACCCTGTTAAAACAGTCCGTTGCTGTCGTATTTGTTTCTATTGTTATGGGCATTATTATTTCGCTCATCGATGTAGCAGCGCAGTACGGTGTCAATTTCTTGACAATGTAAGTGAGGAGATTCTTATGGCAGAAGCAAAATGGTATGTAGCTCATACCTATTCCGGATATGAGAACAAGGTCAAAGCTGACCTGGAAAAAACCATCGAGAACCGGCATTTAGAAGATGAGATCCTGGAAGTTCGCGTCCCCATGCAGGAAGTTGTGGAGATGAAAAACGGTGCGAAAAAGACCGTTCAAAAGAAGCTGTTTCCGGGATACGTTCTTGTAAATATGATTATGAATGATGACACATGGTATGTTGTCCGCAACACCAGAGGTGTGACCGGATTCGTTGGACCGGGGAGCAAGCCTGTTCCGCTGTCTGAAGCCGAGATGAAGCCGCTGGGCATCAAATCGGACAATGTCTCCATCGATTTTACAGAAGGAGATACCATTGTAGTCGTTGCTGGCGCATGGAAAGATACTGTCGGCGCTGTTTACAAGATCGACTATAACAAGCAGACCGTAACCATTAACGTAGAACTGTTCGGCAGGGATACCCCTGTAGAGATCAGCTTCTCGGAGGTTCGGAAATTAGATTAAGCGTTTTAGGACGCGGTCACAGAGACGTTCAGTGGAGCGATCCGTTGAGCAGTGGAAGCAGTGTCCTGCCGCTGGAGCAGGAGAAAACGCTGCGCCATACCACAATATATTTAGGAGGTGCCTGACATGGCAAAGAAAGTTACCGGTTACATTAAGTTACAGATCCCTGCTGGCAAGGCAACACCGGCTCCCCCGGTAGGTCCTGCACTGGGTCAGCATGGTGTAAACATTGTAGAGTTTACAAAGCAGTTCAATGCAAGAACAGCTGACAAGGGCGATGTTATCATCCCTGTTGTAATTACCGTTTATGCGGACAGAAGCTTCAGCTTCATTACCAAGACTCCGCCCGCTGCTGTATTGCTGAAGAAGGCATGCAATCTGAAGTCTGCTTCTGCAGTTCCGAACAAGACAAAGGTTGCTACGATTTCCAAGGACAAGGTTCGTGAAATCGCAGAGCTGAAGATGCCTGATCTGAATGCTGCAAGCATCGAATCTGCTATGAGCATGATCGCCGGCACAGCAAGAAGCATGGGTATTGTTGTAGAGGACTGAGTAAATAGAACTGGGAGTAATGCAGAGTAGAAAGCATTACGTTAACAACCAATGGAGGTAATGAACATGAAACATGGAAAGAAATACGGCGAAGCCGCTAAACTGGTGGATCGCGCAACACAGTACGATCCTGCAGAAGCGATTGGCCTTGTAAAGAAAACCGCAACAGCTAAATTCGATGAGACTGTAGAAGTGCATATCAGAACAGGCTGCGACGGCCGTCACGCTGAGCAGCAGATCCGTGGTGCAGTTGTACTGCCCAACGGAACTGGTAAAACCGTTAAGGTTCTGGTATTTGCTAAGGGCGCTAAGCTCGATGAGGCTCAGGCAGCAGGCGCTGACTTTGTTGGCGGCGATGAGCTGATCCCCAAGATCCAGAACGAAGGCTGGCTGGATTTCGATGTTGTAGTTGCAACTCCTGACATGATGGGCGTTGTAGGTCGTCTGGGTAAAGTCCTTGGACCGAAAGGTCTGATGCCTAACCCGAAGGCCGGCACAGTTACCATGGATGTAACCAAAGCGATCAATGATATCAAAGCAGGTAAGATCGAATACAGACTGGACAAGTCCAACATCATCCACGTTCCGGTTGGTAAGGCTTCCTTCTCTGAAGAAGCTCTGGCTGAGAACTACAAAGCGCTGATGGATGCTATCATGAAAGCAAAACCGAGCGCACTGAAGGGTCAGTATTTAAAGAGCATCACCTTGGCTACCACCATGGGCCCTGGTGTGAAGGTTTCTACCGCTAAATACTGCTAATTCAAAGGGAATAAATGTGAGTATTGCGTGTGACGTGAGCTTACGTATAAAAGACAGGTTCTGCAGAGCTTCGGCTCGCAGACCTGTCTTTTTTTATGTGTGCAGTGTGCCGGGTGGTGTAGTTGTTGCTGCAGTCAGCGCTTTTGCAGGTACCTGCATGAAAATAGAAAAGTCCCATGTCTGTTCCTTTTCGGGTTCAGACATGGGACTTTTTAATTTCATAGGAAAATGCGTCCTATGAAATAAAAACGCTCCGCGAGGATGCGCACTCGGCGCAAGGGTAGATGG
>OGPO01000352.1_pt1 | contig 41531 bp, 27 predicted proteins | sample 1553041 | NCBI WGS metagenome assembly OGPO01 (sample SAMEA2580281, study PRJEB22360) | human gut metagenome | biome: human gut; feature: human-associated habitat; material: faeces | place: Denmark | collected 2008/2010 | reverse complement strand
CTCTATTTTCTCCATTATCTGTATTAATAAATGATAATGAGTGTCAAACAGACATTATTCATTTCAACATGTAACTTTGGGCAAAATCAAGATACGCGCAGAAGAATACTTTCCGAATGAAAGTTAAAGGTGTTTTATTTATAGATGGGGAGAGTCTTCGATAGTAGTGAGGTTGACAGATATCCGCTGCCTGATGAGCAATTATGCCCAATGAATCTACCTCATTGGGCATAATTTGGAACTCATCAGATAGCTTTTGCCATCTTCAGATTACACGGGCTCATCTGCCAGTTGAATGTGCCGTTTCCGCTTTCATCAAGCGTTACGCTGGCAATGGCCGAGGTGGTAAACATAGGCGGCGTTTCGCCCGGACATAACTCGGCAACCAGATACCCGACTAACGGTAAGTGAGAGATCACCAGTACCGAAGCAACACCTTCATTGGTCAACGCCTGCAAATAGGCACTGACCAGACCAACATCGCCGCAGGGCGTTAACTCCGGCAGAACTTCTGCACTGGAAGGCAGGTTCAGACAATCCCCTACTTCTTCCAGTGTTTGCTCGGCTCGCAGGAACGGGCTCACCAGAACGCGTTCGATTTCCACTTTTTGACCTTTCAGCCAGTTCGCCATCAGGCGAGATTCGTCACAACCATTAGTGGTCAGAGGACGAACGGAATCACTGGCGGCATCGAGGGCTGCGTCGCCGTGACGCATGATAAAAACTTGCATATTGCACCGCTTTTGTTAACCAGATTCGCCCGTTTTCTTTCATCTGAAACCAGAGAAAGAAAACGGTGGCCGGCATTGTGCCTTATCCATTCACCGAATGAAACGCTGTTTTTTACCTCAATGGCGTAAGTATAGTCAATATGCGTTTACATTTTGACCAACACTCCGCCATTCAGCGCGGATTCATATAGCTTTGACCTTCTTATTGCAGGTCAGTTGCAGTTGTTTTCCAAAAACTTTCCCCACGCGCGCCCATCTCGACCAAACGCTCGCAAGGGGTAAAACGGGAACCATACTGCGTGGCAAGTCGTTGCATTATTGCAACCACTTCGCCCGCGCCGAGAGAATCGATATAGCGGAACGGTCCACCGAGAAATGGCGGAAAACCAATGCCAAATACCGCGCCAATATCCCCGTCACGCACGCTACGGATAACCTGCTCATCAACACAACGTACTGCTTCATTCAGCATCAACATCACACACCGTTCAGCAACCTGCGGTGCGGAGATTCGCCCCTGCCCTTGTGTGCCAATCAGCGGGTAAATGGCGGGATCGACCTGTTTTTTGCTTTTACGCCCTTTCTGACCATAAAGATAGAAACCCCGGCCATTTTTTCTGCCTTTGCGATCGTCGTTCAAAATTGAAGAAACAACATTTGCAGGCGCGCTAAAACGTTCTCCATAAGCGGCTTCCAGTACAGGAATAATTTTAGTCCCGGTGTCGATTCCTACCTCATCCAAAAGTTGGATTGGGCCTACCGGAAAACCAAATTTCACTAGCGCGGCATCAATGTGCTCTACCCGTTCACCTTGGGTCAACATGCGGATAGCTTCATTAATGTAAGGCGCTAAGATGCGATTGACGTAAAAACCGGCTTTGTCACGCACGACAATTGGCGTTTTACCCTGTTTTTTCGCCAGTTTTACTGTGGTAGCGATGGTTTGCGCCGATGTCCCCGCATGAGGAATAATCTCCACCAGCGGCATTTTTTCCACCGGACTGAAGAAATGCAGGCCGATAACTTGCTCAGGTCGCGTGGCGTGAGCGGCGATATCACCAATCGGTAAAGATGACGTATTCGAAGCAAAGATGGTATGAGCGGCGCAATTTTGCTCAACTTCCGCCACCATCTGTTGTTTCAATTCGAGATTTTCAAACACCGCTTCAATAATCAGATCGCGATGGGCAAAGCCGCGATAGTCCGTCGTTCCGGAGATTAATGCCAGCTGTTTGTCACGTTCGCTGGCTTTGAGATGACGACGGCGAACTTTGCCCTCCAGCTGATCCCAACTGTACTTCAGCGCATGATTTATGCCCTGCGGGTTGATATCTTTAATTCTGACCGGAATCCCCGCTTTACAAGCAGTGACATAAGCAATACCGCCGCCCATCAAGCCACCACCTAAAATCCCCACGCTGTTTAATGGCGCAGGCGGCGCATCACTGCCGGGATCTTTCTTCACGTCCGTACTGGCAAAAAAGATCCTACGCAGCGCCTGCGATTGTGGCGTCATCGCCAGTTCGCCAAACGCCCGAGCTTCGGCGTCATAACCGCTGCTGGTGCCCTGCGCTAATCCCGTTTCAACAACCTCCAGGATGCGTTCTGTCGCCGGATAATTGCCTTGAGTTTTGTGTTCTGTTTTCTTGCCGACCATTTTGAACAGCAGCGCACGACCTAACGGCCCCGCCAGAATACGCTCGCGTACAGGTAGAGGGCGGGAAGATGGGCGCTCCTTCTTTGCCAGCTCAACAGCGGCTTCCAGCAGAATGGAGTGCGGAACAACGTCATCCACCAGCCCCAGCTTTAATGCCTGTTTCGCCCGAAGTTGTTTTCCGGTGAGGATCATCTCTAATGCTGTGCTGACGCCTATCAGACGCGGTAAACGCTGGGTGCCGCCTGAACCGGGTAACAATCCAAGTTGTACTTCAGGCAAACCGAGCACCGTTTTAGGATCGTCAGTACAAACGCGACCGTGGCACGCCAGCGCCAACTCCAGCCCACCACCCAGGCAAGCGCCATGAATAGCCGCGATAACCTGAATGGGCAAAGCATGAATCTCCGCCATCAACTGTTGGCCCTGCCGCGCCAGAGCTTCCGCTTCTTGCGCCGTTTTGCAGTTGCCGATCATGTTGATGTCTGCGCCAGCAATGAAGTTGTCCGGTTTAGCGGAGACAAACACCACGCCTCGCAACTCTTTGTTTTCACGGAGTTGCTTAATAATGGCGCGCACCTGCGAGGCAAACTCCGCCTTCAGGGTATTCATTTTCTCACCCGGTACGTCGATGGTGATAACGGCAATGTTGTCCAGACGAACATTAAGGGTAAACGCTGATGTCATTTCCATTATTCCGCCTCCAGAACCATTGCCGCGCCAAGCCCACCGGCAGCACAGGCGGTAACTAAACCAAATCCACCGCCGCGACGGCGAAGTTCATGCAATGTCTGGGTAATCATCCGCGCGCCGGTCGCCGCGAAGGGATGCCCGTAAGCAATCGAACCGCCAAGCACGTTAAATTTGCTATCGTCCACTTCGCCAGTGGCATGTGCACGCCCCAGTGCTTCACGAGCAAAACGTTCACTACCCAGCAACTGAATATTCGCCAGCGTCTGAGCTGCAAAGGCTTCGTGCATATCGATCAATGTCAGATCGCTCATCGTCAAACCGGCACGCTCCAGCGCCAGCGGTGTTGACCAGGCTGGACCGAGCAACATGTCCTGCCAGACATCAATCGCAGTAAATGCGTAGCTGCGCAGATACCCCAGCGGCACCAGCCCTAATTCTTTCGCCCGGGATTCAGTCATCAGGATCACCGCTGCCGCGCCATCGGTCAGCGGCGTACTGTTTGCCGCCGTTACCGTTCCGTGTTTGCGATCAAACGCCGGGCGCAGCTTTGCGTAATCGGCAAGCGAGGAATTACCGCGAATATTGTTGTCTTCGACAAGCGGTTGTTTATAAGGAGGGATAAAGGCAGTCATCACCTCTTCTTTGAGTTTTCCGTCTGACCATGCCTGAGCGGCACGCTGATGCGAACGGTGCGCTAATGCATCTTGCTGTTCTCGGGTGATGCCGTAGGTTTTCGCCATTTGCTCTGCGGTGTCGCCCATCCGCAAGCCGGTAGAATATTCTGCTACCGCAGGTGGTACGGGCATTAAGTCGCGCAAACGCAGGCGAGAGAAGAGTTTCAGTCGCTGGCTCATGGTACGAGCTTTGTTGACATCAACCAGCACGCGCGCCAGTTTTTTACTGACGCCAATTGGCAATACCGAAGAGGAATCTGCCCCACCGGCAATCCCCGCTCGAATAGTTCCCGCCATCAGGCTTTCTGCGACGTTTGCAACTGCCTGGAAACTGGTAGCGCAAGCGCGGCTGACGCTGTAAGCATCGGTATGTACATTCATTCCCGTACCGAGAACAATTTCACGCGCAATGTTGGGGGCTTCAGGCATTTGTACGACCTGACCAAAGACCAGTTGTTCAATCACTTCGGCGGGGATCTCGCTGCGTGCCAGCAGTTCGCCTACCACCATCTTCCCTAAATCAACCGCGGGAATGCCATGAAAAGCCGTCGCCTGACGGGCAAAAGGCGTACGTAAACCGCTAACAATGGCGATACGATCGCCCTGGCGGGTAACCAGCGGTAAAACCTGACCCATAACACTCCCCTGTAAAAAAATAAATAAAGTGGTCTGACCTGATCATAGTCTTAACCATTTTTTTACATTTAGCCAAGTGGAGAAAAGGGAAAGTGGGAGCTATGACACAGAGAGAAAAGAAGAAGAGAAAAGAAAACGCCCCTGCCAGCAACTGACAGGGGCGTACGTACCCGAGAGGAATTAACGCAGACCCAGCTGGAAAATCAGCATTTCAGCTTCGCAGGCAAAAGTGAAATCGATATCCAGGCGCACACCGTCAGACTCTTCAGTGAAAGTCGGGGTGATTTTGCAAGGTTCAGATTCCACGCTACGGGCTTTTTCAGTCAGCGCCGCCAGCGTTTGCTCTGCTTCTGCGCGGTTTGCAAACACGCGGCTGTAAGACGCGGTGCAGTCGGAGTTGTCCATAATGGTGCCAACATCCATACAGCAGCAAACCGGGGTTTCATCAGCACTACATTTACTCATCGTTGATTTCCTCTGTATGTGCACCCAAGGTGCCAGATAAACGTTGTGGATATTTTACGCTTCCGGAAAGTGCTGCTCCAGTTGTTAATTCTGCAAAATCGGATAAGTGACCGAAATCACACTTAAAAATGATCTAAAACAAAATTCACCCGAATCCATGAGTGCGCCACCTCCAAATTTTGCCAGCTGGATCGCGTTTCTTAGATCATATTTGAAAAAAGATAGAAACATACTTGCAACATTCCAGCTGGTCCGACCTATACTCTCGCCACTGGTCTGATTTCTAAGATGTACCTCAGACCCTACACTTCGCGCTCCTGTTACAGCACGTAACATAGTTTGTATAAAAATAAATCATTGAGGTTATGGTCATGAGCCAGAAAACCCTGTTTACAAAGTCTGCTCTCGCAGTCGCAGTGGCACTTATCTCCACCCAGGCCTGGTCGGCAGGCTTTCAGTTAAACGAATTTTCTTCCTCTGGCCTGGGCCGGGCTTATTCAGGGGAAGGCGCAATTGCCGATGATGCAGGTAACGTCAGCCGTAACCCCGCATTGATTACTATGTTTGACCGCCCGACATTTTCTGCGGGTGCGGTTTATATTGACCCGGATGTAAATATCAGCGGAACGTCTCCATCTGGTCGTAGCCTGAAAGCCGATAACATCGCGCCTACGGCATGGGTTCCGAACATGCACTTTGTTGCACCGATTAACGACCAATTTGGTTGGGGCGCTTCTATTACCTCTAACTATGGTCTGGCTACAGAGTTTAACGATACTTATGCAGGCGGCTCTGTCGGGGGTACAACCGACCTTGAAACCATGAACCTGAACTTAAGCGGTGCGTATCGCTTAAATAATGCATGGAGCTTTGGTCTTGGTTTCAACGCCGTCTACGCTCGCGCGAAAATTGAACGTTTCGCAGGCGATCTGGGGCAGTTGGTTGCTGGCCAAATTATGCAATCTCCTGCTGGCCAAACTCAGCAAGGGCAAGCATTGGCAGCTACCGCCAACGGTATTGACAGTAATACCAAAATCGCTCATCTGAACGGTAACCAGTGGGGCTTTGGCTGGAACGCCGGAATCCTGTATGAACTGGATAAAAATAACCGCTATGCACTGACCTACCGTTCTGAAGTGAAAATTGACTTCAAAGGTAACTACAGCAGCGATCTTAATCGTGCGTTTAATAACTACGGTTTGCCAATTCCTACCGCGACAGGTGGCGCAACGCAATCGGGTTATCTGACGCTGAACCTGCCTGAAATGTGGGAAGTGTCAGGTTATAACCGTGTTGATCCACAGTGGGCGATTCACTATAGCCTGGCTTACACCAGCTGGAGTCAGTTTCAGCAGCTGAAAGCGACCTCAACCAGTGGCGACACGCTGTTCCAGAAACATGAAGGCTTTAAAGATGCTTACCGCATCGCGTTGGGTACCACTTATTACTACGATGATAACTGGACCTTCCGTACCGGTATCGCCTTTGATGACAGCCCAGTTCCTGCACAGAATCGTTCTATCTCCATTCCGGACCAGGACCGTTTCTGGCTGAGTGCAGGTACGACTTACGCATTTAATAAAGATGCTTCAGTCGACGTTGGTGTTTCTTATATGCACGGTCAGAGCGTGAAAATTAACGAAGGCCCATACCAGTTCGAGTCTGAAGGTAAAGCCTGGCTGTTCGGTACTAACTTTAACTACGCGTTCTGATAACGCGTTCGCCTGGATAAAGTCACCTGCATAGCAGGTGACTTTAACTCCCCCACTTCACCGAAAGTAGTGTCCTCATTGCTTACCTCCTGAGTTTTGCAAACAGCCTGTTGGCAGCTTGCCCTTTCAAATCAATAAGCGGTATCCACAGACAAACCTGAAGGGAAAGGCATATTTTCAGGCGTTCTGCTCGTCCTTCTCAAAGAGTTTACTTTTCTGCATTTCCAGGATACTCCCCCCCCCTGGCTATTGTGCGCTCATACACTCAAATTAAAGATAGGTTCTAAATAAATGAGCGTTTTTTGATAGTCTATTTCATTAGGTAATATATATTTGTAACAAATCAATCAAAATGGAATAAAATCATGCTACCATCTATTTCAATCAACAATACCAGCGCAGCTTACCCAGAATCCATCAATGAAAATAACAATGATGAAGTTAATGGATTAGTACAAGAGTTCAAAAACCTTTTTAATGGTAAGGAAGGAATAAGCACCTGTATTAAACATCTACTTGAGCTTATAAAAAACGCCATACGAGTAAACGACGATCCTTATAGATTTAATATTAATAATTCCTCAGTTACTTATATTGATATTGACTCCAATGATACAGACCATATTACTATTGGTATCGACAACCAAGAACCAATAGAATTACCTGCGAACTATAAAGACAAAGAACTCGTCCGTACTATCATTAATGACAACATAGTTGAGAAGACTCATGATATCAATAACAAGGAAATGATCTTCAGCGCATTAAAAGAAATATATGATGGAGATCCTGGTTTTATCTTCGATAAGATATCACACAAACTCAGACATACGGTAACGGAATTTGATGAGAGCGGGAAAAGCGAACCAACGGACTTATTTACCTGGTACGGTAAAGATAAAAAAGGCGACTCTCTCGCTATTGTAATTAAAAATAAAAACGGAAATGATTACTTATCTCTCGGTTACTACGATCAGGACGACTACCACATTCAAAGAGGAATTCGTATTAATGGTGATAGTCTCACCCAATATTGTAGTGAAAACGCCAGGAGTGCTTCAGCGTGGTTTGAAAGCAGTAAAGCTATCATGGCAGAATCATTTGCAACTGGTTCCGATCATCAGGTTGTAAACGAGCTCAACGGGGAAAGACTGAGAGAACCAAACGACGTTTTTAAACGTTATGGTCGAGCAATAAGATATGATTTTCAAGTGGACGATGCAAAATATAAATGCGACCATCTAAAAGAAATAGTTTCTACTTTAGTCGGTAACAAAATTAACGTTGGCCATTCTCAAAAAATATATAAGCATTTTAAGGATCTCGAAGGTAAAATTGAAGAAAGGCTTCAAAATCGCCAGGCTGAATATCAAAATGAAATTAATCAACCATCTGCGCCAGGTGTTAATTTTGATGATATTTAAAATTATTTTTCCAGTTTTTTGATTTTTCAACAGCTGAATATCGGAAATAGTCAGTGACGAACATCAGTATTTTTACATAATTACGTCTAGGTCATTGTCGGTTTATCTCCTTTTACTTGTGGTAATTGAGGGATAACAACAAAAAAGGTGAGTTTTGCGACTCACCTTTTTTATTTGTTTCTTATTCAGAATCAATATCTTTTAAATCATCCTGAATCGCTTGTGCGTTCGGATTTTCCTGCGGTTTGAGTTCGCCGCCATTAGCGATGAAATCATGACGCTGGAAGTACGCTTCGCGCACCATAATATAAGGATCGGACGACTGACGCAGCAGACCATCGGAATCCAGCAGCTGAGCGCGGGTTTCGATCCCTTCAAGCGTCCATTTACCCACAGACATCGGCCAGGTCAGCCAGGAAAGAACCGGGTAAAGACCATCCGCCATATCACCACCGTCATCACGCAGCGTGAAGCTACCGTAGAACGGTAACTGAACGTAAGGCCCATAACCCACGCCATAATGACCAAGCGTACTACCGAAGCGGTGAGGTTCAGTCCGTTGCAGTTTCGGGTTCGCCATCCCTGCAACATCAATAAAACCGCCCATCCCCAAAATGGTGTTCAGGAAAAAGCGGGTAAAGTGGACCATCCCCTGATAAGGGTCGCCCTGCAAGAAGTAGTTAACCATCACCGCAGGTTCTTCAAGGTTGCCAGTAAAGTTGCTCAAACCGTTACGCGCCGGTTGCGGAACATAATCACGCCAGGCGACAGCGACCGGTCGAACAATATACGGGTCTAATACATTGAAGTTGAAGTTGTACATGGTGCGGTTGAACCCTTCTAACGGGTCAGAACGCCCTTGCTGATCTGTACCGGAACTCGCACACCCCACCAGAAGCGTAGTTCCCAGAGCAAGCGCCGACAGGCGAAGCTTCATAAATGTCTCCCTGTTTTTTTATGGCTTATGCAGTTTGCCATCCATGACGGAACGATACCGTATCCGCCTGTTTAGGTGTGGGCGATTGTAACAGCACGTCAACTGATGTCCAGACGCCCTGATTTGCTGATTTGATCATAGCCTGGTAATCGCCGCCCTGTAGGCTACTTGATTCTATAGAAACAGAAAAAGGCAAACGCAGCCTTTTCTACATTTTCAGAGTAACTCCCGTCAGTTGCGAGCAAAAAAGCCGCTACGCTTTAGCTATACGTGCTAATTCAAGAGAAGAGACCATGGACAACGACAAAATTGATCAACACAGCGACGAAATTGAAGTTGAGAGCGAAGAAAAAGAGCGCGGCAAAAAAATAGAAATAGATGAAGACCGACTCCCCTCCCGGGCGATGGCAATTCATGAGCATATCCGCCAGGATGGTGAAAAAGAGCTGGAACGCGACGCAATGGCGCTACTGTGGTCAGCCATTGCGGCGGGTCTGTCGATGGGCGCTTCGTTACTGGCAAAAGGGATATTTCAAGTCGAACTGGAAGGTGTGCCGGGCAGCTTCTTGCTGGAGAATCTCGGTTATACCTTTGGTTTTATTATCGTCATTATGGCCCGCCAGCAATTATTTACCGAAAATACCGTGACTGCGGTACTACCCGTCATGCAAAAACCGACAATGAGCAACGTCGGCTTACTTATACGGTTATGGGGCGTCGTGCTGCTGGGTAATATTCTCGGGACAGGTATTGCGGCGTGGGCATTTGAATATATGCCTATCTTCAATGAAGAAACTCGCGATGCATTTGTCAAAATCGGCATGGATGTGATGAAGAACACCCCCAGCGAGATGTTTGCCAACGCGATCATTTCCGGCTGGCTGATCGCCACTATGGTTTGGATGTTTCCTGCAGCGGGTGCGGCAAAGATTGTGGTGATTATATTGATGACCTGGCTTATTGCCCTGGGTGACACCACCCATATCGTGGTCGGTTCTGTTGAAATCCTCTATCTGGTGTTTAACGGTACGCTGCACTGGAGCGATTTCATCTGGCCCTTCGCACTACCTACTTTAGCGGGGAACATCTGCGGCGGCACCTTTATCTTCGCGTTAATGAGTCATGCACAGATTCGTAACGACATGAGCAATAAGCGTAAAGCAGAAGCACGCCAAAAAGCAGAACGTGCGGAAAACATTAAGAAAAATTATAAAAACCCGGCATAAATGGCGAGGGTTTAAGCAATCGAGCGGCAGCGTACTTACCCCGCACTCCATTAGCGGGTATACTCATGCCGCATTGTCCTCTTAGTTAAATGGATATAACGAGCCCCTCCTAAGGGCTAATTGCAGGTTCGATTCCTGCAGGGGACACCATCCTTGTGTTTATCCCTAAAACCACATAAAAACCGTAAATTAAATTCGAACTAGCAGGCCGAATAAGGCACACCAGGAACTCGTGGTTTTATTCATTATGAAGTGGTTTTTACCTGTTCTCTTAGCCAGATAATAAACGCTTCAATTTTTGGCCACTGCCTGCCCGGTAATGTGGTGATGTAATAATGCTGATGGCATTTCACCGTCATATCGCCAAACGGCGCGACGAGCTCACCACTGGCAAGCCTTTTTTGTACCAGGCGTTTTCTTCCCATCGCCACCCCAATATGATTCATCGCGGCAATAACAGCTAAATCAGAACGATCAAAGCCAATTCCAGAAGATGTCGGCAAATTAACCGCATAATGTTGCGCCCAACTATGCCATTCATCCGTACCGGAGTCGTTGCTCCATGCCTGTCTGTCATGGAGCAACGTACAGTGACACAGGTTAATTACCGTGTTGGTTAAAGCATGTCTTTGAGCGTATTCCGGGCTACATACTGGCAGGATTTCTTCATCCATCAGAAAGTGATGAGTGAGTTGCGCTGACGGCGCATCATCAAAGTAGATCGCCAAATCGATTCCGGCACGTTGCAGATTGACGTTGTCATTACCAGTGAGCACGGTGAGCGAAATAGACGGATACCGGCGTGTAAAGTCACCTAATGCGGGCACCAACCAGCATTGGGCGATAGAGGGCCGGGAATACAGAGTTAACGTTCCCGATAACTCCTGATTTTTGATATCAAGAATTTCCTGGTTCAGGGTATCCAGCGACGATTTTAGCGCCCAATAAACACGTTTCCCCTCGTGCGTTAATTCCACTTTGCGATGGGAACGAACAAACAACTGAATGCCCAATTCTTCTTCCAGCTGATTGATACGGTGACTTACCGCACTGGGGCTCAGCGACAATTCCTCTGCCGCCAGGGCGAAGGACTGATGCCTGGCAGCCACTTCAAAAGTATGCATTTTTGATAATTGCCAGCCGTTAAGCAGCCGATTTCTTATTTCACGAAGGGGTTCCATAATCACCTCATTTTTCGCTTAAGTGTAAAAAAATAGCGGCAAAATTTCAGCTATGAGATGAGCTAAAGTGAACCATATCTCAATTCACCTTCATTTTTAGATGTAAATCACTCCATTGATGCAATTTACCTCATGTGAAAGGCAAATTTTATCGTTTGTCAGCCTGCGTTGTTTTTTTGTCCAATATCATCAGGTTAATCACAGGGGAAGGTGAGATATGCACTCTCAAATCTGGGTTGTGAGCACGCTGCTTATCAGCATCGTGTTAATTGTACTGACCATCGTGAAGTTCAAATTCCACCCGTTTCTGGCGCTGTTGCTGGCCAGCTTCTTCGTGGGAACGATGATGGGCATGGGGCCACTGGATATGGTAAATGCTATTGAAAGTGGAATTGGCGGAACGCTGGGGTTCCTCGCAGCGGTTATCGGCCTTGGCACGATACTGGGAAAAATGATGGAAGTATCCGGGGCCGCAGAAAGAATTGGTCTGACACTTCAACGCTGCCGCTGGCTTTCAGTTGATGTCATTATGGTGCTGGTTGGCCTGATTTGTGGCATCACGCTGTTTGTTGAAGTGGGCGTCGTGCTATTGATTCCTCTGGCTTTTTCAATTGCCAAAAAAACCAATACCTCATTATTAAAGCTTGCCATTCCGCTATGTACCGCATTGATGGCAGTGCACTGCGTGGTTCCTCCACATCCGGCTGCTTTATATGTTGCCAATAAGCTGGGCGCAGATATCGGTTCGGTGATCGTCTACGGTTTGCTGGTTGGGCTGATGGCATCACTGATCGGTGGCCCACTTTTCCTTAAATTTCTGGGTCAACGACTGCCCTTTAAACCTGTACCCACAGAGTTTGCAGATCTCAAAGTTCGCGATGAAAAAACACTACCGTCATTAGGCGCAACGTTATTCACCATACTGCTACCCATTGCGCTGATGTTGGTTAAAACGATTGCCGAATTGAATATGGCGCGTGAGAGTGGTTTGTATATCTTGGTTGAGTTTATTGGCAACCCTATCACTGCCATGTTTATCGCCGTGTTTGTCGCCTATTATGTGTTGGGTATACGCCAGCATATGAGCATGGGGACGATGCTCACACATACGGAAAATGGCTTCGGTTCTATTGCTAATATTTTGCTGATTATCGGGGCCGGAGGCGCATTCAACGCCATTTTAAAAAGCAGCAGTCTCGCTGATACGCTGGCAGTTATTCTCTCCAATATGCATATGCACCCGATTCTTCTGGCCTGGTTAGTGGCTCTTATTCTGCATGCGGCAGTGGGCTCCGCTACCGTGGCAATGATGGGGGCAACGGCAATTGTTGCACCCATGCTGCCGCTGTATCCCGACATCAGCCCGGAAATTATTGCGATTGCTATCGGTTCAGGTGCAATTGGCTGCACTATCGTTACGGACTCGCTTTTCTGGCTAGTGAAGCAATATTGCGGCGCTACGCTCAATGAAACATTTAAATACTATACGACAGCGACATTTATCGCTTCAGTCGTCGCTCTGGCGGGCACATTCCTGCTGTCATTTATCATCTAAGCGCAAAGAGACGTACTATGGAAAACGCTAAAATGAACTCGCTCATCGCCCAGTATCCGTTGGTAAAGGATCTGGTTGCTCTTAAAGAAACCACCTGGTTTAATCCTGGCACGACCTCATTGGCTGAAGGTTTACCTTATGTTGGCCTGACCGAACAGGATGTTCAGGACGCCCATGCGCGCTTATCCCGTTTTGCACCCTATCTGGCAAAAGCATTTCCTGAAACTGCTGCCACTGGGGGGATTATTGAATCAGAACTGGTTGCCATTCCAGCTATGCAAAAACGGCTGGAAAAAGAATATCAGCAACCGATCAGCGGGCAACTGTTACTGAAAAAAGATAGCCATTTGCCCATTTCCGGCTCCATAAAAGCACGCGGCGGGATTTATGAAGTCCTGGCACACGCAGAAAAACTGGCTCTGGAAGCGGGGTTGCTGACGCTTGATGATGACTACAGCAAACTGCTTTCTCCGGAGTTTAAACAGTTCTTTAGCCAATACAGCATTGCTGTGGGCTCAACCGGAAATCTGGGGTTATCAATCGGCATTATGAGCGCCCGCATTGGCTTTAAGGTGACAGTTCATATGTCTGCTGATGCCCGGGCATGGAAAAAAGCGAAACTGCGCAGCCATGGCGTTACGGTCGTGGAATATGAGCAAGATTATGGTGTTGCCGTCGAGGAAGGACGTAAAGCAGCGCAGTCTGACCCGAACTGTTTCTTTATTGATGACGAAAATTCCCGCACGTTGTTCCTTGGGTATTCCGTCGCTGGCCAGCGTCTTAAAGCGCAATTTGCCCAGCAAGGCCGTATCGTCGATGCTGATAACCCTCTGTTTGTCTATCTGCCGTGTGGTGTTGGCGGTGGTCCTGGTGGCGTCGCATTCGGGCTTAAACTGGCGTTTGGCGATCATGTTCACTGCTTTTTTGCCGAACCAACGCACTCCCCTTGTATGTTGTTAGGCGTCCATACAGGATTACACGATCAGATTTCTGTTCAGGATATTGGTATCGACAACCTTACCGCAGCGGATGGCCTTGCAGTTGGTCGCGCATCAGGCTTTGTCGGGCGGGCAATGGAGCGTCTGCTGGATGGCTTCTATACCCTTAGCGATCAAACCATGTATGACATGCTTGGCTGGCTGGCGCAGGAAGAAGGTATTCGTCTTGAACCTTCGGCACTGGCGGGTATGGCCGGACCTCAGCGCGTGTGTGCATCAGTAAGTTACCAACAGATGCACGGTTTCAGCGCAGAACAACTGCGTAATACCACTCATCTGGTGTGGGCGACGGGAGGTGGAATGGTGCCGGAAGAAGAGATGAATCAATATCTGGCAAAAGGCCGTTAATAACGTTTCAACGCAGCATCGCAATCCTTTCCCTGGGTGAGCGATGCTGCCGATGGCGCAGACTTAAGATCCCCGGTCTTACCCGCTATAACCCCCTCCTTTTATCATCACCCAACGCCTTTCGCTGTAAACGGCGGTTTCGCAAACCAAACCAAAACCGTAAGTAAGATAAAAGCAATAGCCGCCATACGGAAAATCTCATTTGCAGAAATAGAAAGTGACTGCTGGGTTATTTCATTATTAATTTCATTAAGAACTCCTGAAAGCGAACCATAATATTTATCCATAATTTGTGACGATGAATTAAACACGGGGTTAAATTGATCGATGGTTGCTGTCAACTGACTATGGTGTAACGATTCGCGTCGTCCCCACAGCGTCATTGTCAACGACGTACCAACTGATCCTGACAAGGTACGAAAAAAATTACTCATACTCGAGGCATTGGCAAATTTATTATCTGGCAAGCCTGAAAACGAAATCGTTGTTAAGGGTAAAAAGAAACAGGCAACGGCGAATCCCTGAAAAAACTGCGGCAAAATGATGCCTGTAAAATCAATCGTTGGCATAAATGTCACAGAACGCCAGTAATAGCAAACCGCATACATCAAAAAACTAAATGTCACTAACAACCGCATGTCTATTTTGTTGCCATAACGTCCTATCAAAGGTGAAATTAATAGTGGCATGATGCCGATGGGCGCATAAGCAAGTCCGGCCCATATCGCATTATACCCCATCGTTTCCTGGAGTAACTGCGGCATAAGGACGATCGCTCCAGAGTAAAATAAATACGCGCATGTGATACTCACAATACCAATGGTGAAGTTACGGGACTTAAACAAACTGAGATCAAGAATCGGGTTCTCTGAGGTCGACTCCCAAATGACTAAAGAGATCAGAGAAATAACTGATACTACTGTTAATATTATTATTGTACTCGAGTTGAACCAATCCAGATCGCGCCCTTTATCAAGCATAATTTGCAAGCCACCAACACCGAGCACTAACAGGGTCAGTCCTGGTAGATTCATTTTGACCGGTGAAGTCTCAGTTTCTCTTCCTTTAAGTAAGGTTAAGCATAATGTCAGGACGATAATCCCCATAGGGACATTGATTAAAAATATCCAACCCCAGCTCAAGTTATCACAAATATAACCGCCCAATATCGGCCCACATATCGGAGCGATAATCACGGTCATTGACCATAATGCCAGAGCAAATGTTCTTTTTTCTGGCGGATAATTCCTTAATAATAAACTCTGTGACAGTGGAATTAACGGCCCCGCCATTAACCCCTGAACGACTCTAAAAAATATCAGCACATCAAGATTGGTCGATAGGCTACACATTAATGAAGACAGCGAAAAAAAAGTGACTGAAAGTAAAAATAATCTTAATTCGCCTATTCTTTGTGCCAACCTGCCAGTAACAGGGATCGCAATGGCATTTGCTACACCAAACGAGGTGATAACCCAGGTGCCTTCGTCTGTTGATGCTCCCAGAAAGCCAGATATTGTCGGTATTGCGACGTTAGAAATAGTGGAATCCAACATTTGCATAAATGTCGCTAATGACAATGCAATAGTGACGCACCATAACGTCCCACCGGTTAATGGTGCCGGAGTTGATTTAGTGATTGCCATTAAAGTTGTCCATTATGCGAAATAATGTTGCTAATTTCTTTTTCTATCGGACTGGTATCGATAACTAAAGCCTTACTGGTATAAGCCGGCATGGAGGTCACGGTTGAAGCCAGCTCAGGCATCTCGGCAATGTCTTCGTTCTTCGTATCAATAGTTGCTGTCATCGATAAACCAATACGCAAGGGGTGTTCCATGAGTTCTTTTGGATCAAGAGAAACTTCAACCGGTACACGCTGAACGATTTTGATCCAGTTCCCTGTCGCATTTTGTGCAGGTAATAAGGAGAACGCATTGCCGGTTCCCATATTGATCCCTGTCACCCGACCATGAAACACAACATTTTCACCATAAAGATCGCTGATAATATTGACCGATTGACCAATCCGTACATCCGTGAGTTGTGTTTCTTTAAAGTTGGCATTAACCCACATTTGACGTGCCGGTACGACAGCCATTAACGATTGTCCGGGGCTCACTGTTTCGCCGACCTGAACACTTCTCTGGGCAATATAGCCGGTAACCGGACTCTTAATATCCGTACGTTTAAGCGCCAACCAGGCTTCTTTAGTTGCATCCGCCGCTTCAACGACTTGTGGCTGACGGTTTAATGGTGTGTTCATTACTAAAGCTTTATTCGCTTTATAAGCCTGGATAGCGGCATTCAATGCCGCTTTGCTACTTATTAACGTATCTTTGGTATGCTCCAGCGTTTCTTTTGAAATAACCCCCTGCTTCGCTAACGGCACTCGACGGTTATAATCTTCTAAAGATTGTTGATACTGAATACGTGCTGAAGCGACTTCGGCACTGTATTGTTTATCCTGTAAGTATAGTTTATTCGTTTGCCGAACAATATTTGCCAGATTATTTTTAGCTTTATTGAGTGCGATAGTGGCATCAGTTTTATCCAGTGAAACTAAAATGTCACCTTGTCGAACGTAGTTCGTATCTTTATGATTAACGACAGTGACACTACCTGAGACTTGTGCAGAAATTGGATCTGCATTCCCCGTGACATAGGCGTCATCTGTACTAATCATGTCTTCTAATTCCATTGACCAATAGGCATAGGCACCTGAAAACGCAATAAATAAAACTACCGCCAATAAAGAAAAGTATTTTCTTCTGTTAGAATGTTTTTTATTTGAATTAATCTGTTCCACTATTATCTCTCATTTCTCATAGATGAAATTTATGAATTGAATGAAAAGAGCATTCATTCTTCATATCAAACACAGTGCATGTGTTGCACATTATCCCAGGAACGTTGGAGGCCTAATTTAAATGAGGTGCAAAAAAAACAACAGAGGACTAAACCGTGGCTTTTGCAATACAATTCTTACGCCTGTAGGATTAGTAAGAAGACTTATAGTGCCAACTTGAAACTATAAATCATCGGTACAATCCCTGATTTTATTGTTGACATTTCATTTATGCCGACTATTTATATGGTATACTTGTCGAATTATCTTAAAGGAAGCTCAGATTTTCTTATTTTTATTGAGAAAATGAGATGACGCCTTATGTCTGTATTACTACAGGGAGAAGGGAGATGCTTCATTGCAAAGGGAATAATCTATGAACGCAATAATTATTGATGACCATCCTCTTGCTATCGCAGCAATTCGTAATTTATTGATCAAAAACGATATTGAAATCTTAGCAGAGTTGACTGAAGGCGGAAGTGCCGTTCAGCGGGTGGAAACACTTAAGCCTGATATCGTCATCATTGATGTCGATATCCCCGGAGTTAACGGTATCCAGGTGTTAGAAACGCTGAGGAAGCGCCAATATAGCGGAATTATTATTATCGTCTCCGCTAAAAATGACCATTTTTACGGGAAACATTGTGCTGATGCTGGCGCTAATGGTTTCGTGAGTAAAAAAGAAGGCATGAACAATATCATTGCGGCTATTGAAGCTGCAAAAAATGGCTACTGCTATTTCCCCTTCTCTCTCCACCGGTTTGTTGGAAGTTTAACGTCCGACCAGCAAAAACTCGACTCCTTATCGAAACAAGAAATTAGTGTCATGCGGTATATTCTTGATGGCAAGGATAATAATGACATTGCTGAAAAAATGTTCATCAGCAACAAAACTGTCAGCACTTATAAAAGTCGCCTGATGGAAAAATTAGAATGTAAATCACTGATGGATCTTTACACATTCGCACAACGTAACAAAATCGGCTAACCACATGAAGTTTTTACCCTATATTTTTCTTCTCTGTTGTGGTCTTTGGTCGACCATAAGTTTCGCAGACGAAGATTACATCGAATATCGTGGCATCAGTAGTAACAACCGTGTCACACTTGATCCACTACGTCTGAGCAACAAGGAATTACGTTGGTTAGCGAGCAAAAAAAATCTTGTGATTGCAGTACATAAGTCCCAAACGGCTACGTTGTTGCATACCGATTCGCAGCAACGGGTTCGTGGTATTAATGCTGATTATTTAAATCTTTTAAAAAGAGCGTTAAATATCAAATTAACACTCCGGGAATACGCAGATCATCAAAAAGCAATGGACGCGCTTGCAGAAGGTGAAGTCGATATAGTGTTATCACATTTAGTTACTTCGCCGCCTCTTAATAATGACATTGCTGCAACCAAACCATTGATAATTACCTTTCCGGCGCTGGTAACCACCCTTCACGACTCAATGCGACCGCTTACCTCACCAAAACCAGTAAATATTGCTCGGGTAGCAAATTACCCCCCAGACGAGGTAATTCATCAATCATTTCCAAAAGCAACAATTATCTCTTTTACAAATTTATATCAGGCATTAGCATCCGTCTCAGCTGGGCACAATGATTACTTTATTGGTAGTAACATCATTACCAGCAGTATGATTTCCCGCTATTTCACTCACTCCTTAAATGTAGTGAAATATTATAACTCGCCGCGTCAATATAATTTTTTCTTGACCAGAAAAGAATCTGTCATTCTTAATGAAGTACTCAATAGATTTGTTGATGCTTTAACAAATGAAGTTCGCTATGAAGTATCACAAAATTGGCTTGATACAGGAAACCTGGCCTTTCTGAACAAACCATTAGAACTCACTGAACATGAAAAACAGTGGATTAAGCAGCATCCCAATTTAAAGGTGCTGGAAAATCCTTACTCGCCCCCCTATTCTATGACGGATGAAAATGGCTCGGTTCGGGGCGTTATGGGGGACATTCTTAATATTATTACCTTGCAAACAGGTTTAAATTTTTCTCCGATCACCGTTTCACACAATATCCATGCTGGAACACAGCTTAGCCCCGGAGGATGGGATATAATACCTGGCGCTATTTATAGTGAAGATCGAGAAAATAATGTTTTATTTGCTGAAGCCTTCATAACAACGCCTTACGTTTTTGTCATGCAAAAAGCGCCTGACAGTGAACAAACATTAAAAAAAGGAATGAAAGTTGCCATTCCATATTATTATGAGCTGCATTCGCAATTAAAAGAGATGTATCCGGAGGTTGAATGGATACAGGTCGATAATGCCAGCGCTGCATTTCACAAGGTTAAGGAAGGTGAACTTGATGCTCTGGTCGCGACACAGCTAAATTCGCGTTACATGATCGATCATTACTATCCTAATGAACTTTATCATTTTCTTATTCCTGGCGTTCCGAATGCATCGCTTTCGTTCGCTTTTCCTCGCGGAGAACCGGAACTTAAGGATATTATTAATAAAGCACTGAATGCAATTCCCCCAAGCGAAGTTCTGCGCCTGACGGAAAAATGGATTAAAATGCCCAATGTGACCATTGACACATGGGACCTATATAGCGAGCAATTTTATATTGTTACGACATTATCCGTTTTATTAGTTGGCAGTAGCCTTTTATGGGGATTCTACCTGTTACGCTCAGTTCGTCGTCGTAAAGTCATTCAGGGTGATTTAGAAAACCAAATATCATTCCGAAAAGCACTCTCGGATTCCTTACCGAATCCAACTTATGTTGTAAACTGGCAAGGTAATGTCATTAGTCATAATAGTGCTTTTGAACATTATTTCACTGCGGATTACTACAAAAATGCAATGTTACCATTAGAAAACAGTGACTCACCCTTTAAAGATGTTTTTTCTAATGCGCATGAAGTCACAGCAGAAACGAAAGAAAATCGAACAATATACACACAGGTATTTGAAATTGATAATGGCATCGAGAAAAGATGCATTAATCACTGGCATACATTATGCAATCTTCCTGCAAGTGACAATGCAGTATATATTTGTGGTTGGCAAGATATTACTGAAACGCGTGATCTAATTAATGCACTCGAGGTAGAAAAAAATAAAGCGATAAAGGCTACCGTAGCAAAAAGTCAGTTTCTGGCAACGATGAGTCACGAAATAAGAACACCAATAAGCTCTATTATGGGCTTCCTGGAACTTCTGTCGGGTTCTGGTCTTAGCAAGGAGCAACGGGTGGAGGCGATTTCACTTGCCTACGCCACCGGACAATCACTCCTCGGCTTAATTGGTGAAATCCTTGATGTCGACAAAATTGAATCGGGTAACTATCAACTTCAACCACAATGGGTCGATATCCCTACTTTAGTCCAGAACACTTGTCACTCTTTCGGTGCGATTGCTGCAAGCAAATCGATCGCATTAAGTTGCAGCAGTACGTTTCCTGAACATTACCTGGTTAAGATCGACCCTCAGGCGTTTAAGCAGGTCTTATCAAATTTACTGAGTAATGCTCTCAAATTTACCACCGAGGGGGCAGTAAAAATTACGACCTCCCTGGGTCACATTGATGACAACCACGCTGTTATCAAAATGACGATTATGGATTCTGGAAGTGGATTATCGCAGGAAGAACAACAACAACTGTTTAAACGCTACAGCCAAACAAGTGCAGGTCGTCAGCAAACAGGTTCTGGTTTAGGCTTAATGATCTGCAAAGAATTAATTAAAAATATGCAGGGCGATTTGTCATTAGAAAGTCATCCAGGCATAGGAACAACATTTACGATCACAATCCCGGTAGAAATTAGCCAGCAAGTGGCGACTGTCGAGGCAAAAGCAGAACAACCCATCACACTACCTGAAAAGTTGAGCATATTAATCGCGGATGATCATCCGACCAACAGGCTATTACTCAAACGCCAGCTAAATCTATTAGGATATGATGTTGATGAAGCCACTGATGGTGTGCAAGCGCTACACAAAGTCAGTATGCAACATTATGATCTGCTTATTACTGACGTTAATATGCCGAATATGGATGGTTTTGAGTTGACTCGCAAACTCCGTGAGCAAAATTCTTCCTTACCCATCTGGGGGCTTACAGCCAACGCACAGGCTAACGAACGTGAAAAAGGGTTAAGTTGCGGCATGAACTTATGTTTGTTCAAACCGTTGACCCTGGATGTACTGAAAACACATTTAAGTCAGTTACACCAAGTTGCGCATATTGCACCTCAGTATCGCCACCTTGATATCGAAGCCCTGAAAAATAATACGGCGAACGATCTACAACTGATGCAGGAGATTCTCATGACTTTCCAGCATGAAACGCATAAAGATCTACCCGCTGCGTTTCAAGCACTAGAAGCTGGCGATAACAGAACTTTCCATCAGTGTATTCATCGCATCCACGGTGCGGCTAACATCCTGAATTTGCAAAAGTTGATTAATATTAGCCATCAGTTAGAAATAACACCTGTTTCAGATGACAGTAAGCCTGAAATTCTTCAGTTGCTGAACTCTGTAAAAGAACACATTGCAGAGCTGGACCAGGAGATTGCTGTTTTCTGTCAGAAAAATGACTAAATAGCGGCTCCCACAATGTTCAAATGTGGGAGCTATTTACCAGCACATCTTACATTTATGATGAGAACTCCTGGCGAATTTGTTCCCCATGCTGGTCGAGCGTTGCCGCTCCCGGCATAACATGCGGGTCCGCGCAGCCGCTGATTTTTATCGGATTACCCGGCATCATTATTCCCCCGGCTTCAATCAACATATTTCTCGCCTGAGTTTGTGGCAATTTAATGGCCTCAGCCACACTTAATAACGGCGCGACGGGTACACCAACTTCATGTATTCTGGCTAACCAAACTTCAGCTGCCTGCGTTTTTAACGTCCGCTCAATATATTGTTTAAGAATAGCCTGGTTTTGTACGCGTAAAATATTGCTGCTAAATCGGGGATCATTAACCAGTTCCGTAAGCTCCAGTGCCTGGCATAACGCAGAAAAAAGCTTGTCATTACCACAACAAATCGTAATCGGCTTATCCTGAGTATTGAAAACATCAAAAGGTGCCATGTAGGGATGGCGATTTCCCAGACGTTGTGGTGACTTCCCAGTTGCGATATATGCCATCAGACCATGCTCCAGAAAACTCAGCGTGGCATCAAACATCGCTATATCGACATGCGCCCCTCTCTGGCTCTTTTCGCGGCCATAAAGTGCACTCACTATTCCGCTGAATAAATAGACACCGCCGCATAGATCCGCAAGAGATGTACCAACGCGCACTGGCGGAGCATCAGGATATCCTGTTTCCATCATTATCCCGCTCATTGCCTGAATGATGGTATCGTAGGCAGGAGCATCTTTTAGCGGACCGGTATGTCCGAAACCTGACGATGAAGCATATATGAGGCGCGGGTTGATTTCTTGAAGCGTTTCCCATGAAAACCCCAGTTTTTCCATTGTACCTGGGCGAAAATTCTCAGCTAATACATCAGCTTGTTTGAGCATATTTATAAATATACTTTTATCGTGATCATTCTTTAAATCAAGAACCACACTCTCTTTGCCATGATTAATAAAACTGTAATAGAGTGACTGTCCATCCACATAGGGACCAAATGTGCGGGTATCATCACCATGACCCGGCGGCTCAACTTTAATTACCCTTGCGCCCATATTACAAAGAAGTTGAGTTCCGAAAGGTCCATTAAGGACATGTGTCATATCGATAACTAATAAGCCTTCAAACGGCCCTTTGCTTTCATTATTTGTCATTTGCTTATGCCTTGAAAAAAGCCGAAGGTGAAAAGACACTTCGGCATTTATGTAAAATCAATAACATGATTAATTATGAAACCAGTCGACTGACATAAATCCACAAGGGAGCCGTGACGACAAAGCCCAGTACGCTCACAGCCAATGACGCTGTACCAGTACGGGTGTAGACATTAAACCGGCTGGCAATAATGATTCCGGAGAATGCCGGCGGTAATGCGCCTGCCAGTACCATCATCTGCAGATGTTCGCTGTTCAAATGACATGCCATACCAACGAGAAGCAGTGCCAGTGGCATCAGAATCAGCTTCAGGAAGGTGTTATAAGCAATTTCGGCACTGAACTCGAATTTATGTGCAGCCAGAGTCAACCCCGCAGCGAATACCGCTACCCCTGAGTTAGCCTTCGCAATCAGATTAAAGGTTGGGTCCCATGCTGCCGGAATTTTTACCCCAACCAACACCAGGATCGTTGCCAGAACAGGTGCCCATACTACTGGCTCCTTTGCCGCAGAAATTAATGCGCTCAGATTACTATTCTTCTTACCATCCGCTCCTGAAGAAGGATTCAGCAAATACAGACCAATAGGAATAGTAATTGCGTTAACAATAATAGAAATAATTGCTACCACTAAACCTGTTGATACGGAATCACCATAAATAGGATCGAGAACTGCAAACCCCAGGAATCCAATGGTAGGTGAACCTGCAATTAATGCACATACAGCTGCTTCTGCATGGGTACGTTTAAAAAATTTGTAGCAACCGAACCAGGAGAAAAAGAAACATCCGACAATAACCACAAGTGATACAAGGGTCAGACGAGTGTCCGCAAAAATCATTTCCCTGTTTGCCCGAGTAATAGATACAAATAGAGCCGCAGGAAGCGCGTAGTTTAATACCAGTTTATTAAATGCCCGAGCTTGATCTTCTGAAAATGTTTCTCGTCTGCCGCTAAAATAACCCAACAGCATGATTACGATAATAGGCAATAAATCGCCAATAAAAAATGTTAGCATAATAGTATTTCCGATAAGGGTCCCCTCACCATCGCATAATGAGTTGGCAAGAGGAGACGATGTCAGTATTTAATTACCAGCGACTTGTTTTGGGTTAAGTTTGGTAATATGGCCACTTTCAGTTCCTGCTGCAGGGTCGATGACCACATTAATAATGGTCGGTTTGCGCGACTGAATACCGGTGGTTAAAGCATGACGAAGTTCATCTGTCGTGGTGACGTTATAGCCAACGCCACGAAACGCATCCATTAATTTGTCATACCTTGCATGGTGCAACAGATCCGTTGGTGATGGTGCACCAGCGCCACTGAGATCAACACCGTCTCCTCTGTAGATGCCGCCATTATTAAAAATAACGATCGTCACCGGCAGGTTATATCGACAAATCGTTTCAATTTCCATCCCACTGAAACCAAAAGCACTATCACCTTCAATGGCGACAACCGGAGAACCAGAAGTCACGCTAGCACCGATGGCATAGCCCATACCGATGCCCATGACACCCCAGGTACCACAATCCAGACGACGACGTGGTTTATACATATCAATAATATTTCGTGCATTATCCAGGGTATTTGCACCTTCATTAACTAAATAAATATCCTGGTTCTCGCGCAATACGTCGCGCACAGCACTTAATGCATTAAAGTAATTTAATGGTTGAGTATCTGTACTTAATTTTTCATGCATTTTTTGTGCATTTTGCTGCTTGTGGATATTTAAAATATCGCGCCATACCAGTGGAGTCGTAAATGTGTTTTGTTTCAGTTCTGCCAGCATACCTTGCATACTGGATGCAATATCACCAACGACTGGCACAGCAATGGGGCGGTTGCTGTCAATTTCCTGCGGTTCAATATCCAGTTGAATAAACTGTGTATCTGCCGCCCATCCTTTTTTACCGTGTGCCAATAACCAATTCAGTCGTGCACCAACAAGCATGACAACGTCAGCATTTGCCAGGGCAAACGAACGCGCAGCTGCCGCAGAAAGTGGATGCGTATCTTCAAGGATCCCTTTCGCCATAGACATTGGCAGGAATGGAATCTGAGCACTTTCAATAAATTCACGAAGCTGTTCATCAGCTTGTGAATACGCCGCGCCTTTGCCAAGGATAATTAATGGCCGTTCAGCTTTTGCTAAAAGCGAAATTGCGCTAGTGACTGACTTCGGGCATGGCAATAATGCTGGCGACGGATTTTCAACTTTAACAATCGTGGTTAACGCTTCGTCTTTTTCCATCGTCGCGGCCAGGACATTTGCTGGCAAATCAAGATAAACTCCGCCAGGGCGACCCGATACAGAGACCCGGATAGCGCGTGCCAATGCAATGCCAAGATCCTGCGGCTGATTAACGCGAAATGCTGCTTTGGCATACGGTTTTGCCGCATTCATTTGGTCCAGCTCTTCATAATCACCTTGCTGTAGGTCGACGATCGCGCGGTCGCTGGAGCCGCTAATCATGATCATCGGAAAACCATTTACCGTTGCGTTGGCCAATGCGGTCAAACCATTGAGGAATCCTGGCGCAGAAACTGTCAGGCAGATCCCCGGTTTTTGGGTAAGAAAACCGCTTGCCGCAGCGGCATAGCCTGCCGACTGCTCATGACGAAAACCAATATAACGAATGCCTTCCGCCTGGGCATGGCGTGCCATATCCGTCACAGGAATACCTACAACACCATAAATAGTGTCAATATTATTCTGTTTTAATGCTTCAACGATGATATGCATACCATCTGTCATTTGAAGTTGATCTGACATGATTAATAACCTCGAAATTTTTATAAATTGGGAGCCAGAAGCCCCCGTTAATATCAGATGGCGTGGTTTTGCTTCATTGCAGCAATTTCATCGTCGCTATAACCCAGCTCCTGCAATACAGCAGCGGTATGTTCACCTAATAGCGGCGCAGCTTTAATATCCGGCGTAAAGGCAGAGAATTTCATTGGACAACCAACGGTCAGATATTTTCCACGCAACGGTTGTTCCACTTCAACAACACTGCCACTTTGGCGCAAAGAGGGATCAAGTGAAATTTCTTTCATACTTAAAACCGGTGCACAAGGAATATCAAACTGAGTCAAATAGGCCACCGCTTCATGTTTATCAATAGTGACAGTGTATTTTTCGATTTCAGCAAAAATATCGAAAATATGTGGCTGTCGTGCATGGGCTGTACTGTATGCCGGATCGGTAATCCATTCTGGTTTGCCGATGGCTTTACAGGTGTTTTCCCAGTTTTGCTCCTGAATAGTGAAATAAATATAGGCGTTAGGATCGGTTTCCCAGCCTTTACATTTCAGGATCCAGCCAGGCTGACCGCCACCACCTGCATTACCACCGCGGGGAACTGCATCACCAAATGTACCATTCGGATACTGCGGGTATTCTTCCAGATAACCCAATTTATCGAGACGCTGCTGGTCACGTAATTTCACGCGGCAAAGGTTCAATACGGCATCCTGCATTGACATGGTGACTCGTTGCCCACGCCCCGTTTTTTCGCGATGCAGCAAAGCAGCAAGTAAACCGATCAGCAAATGCATTCCGGTGTTGCTGTCACCCAACGCTGCAGCGCTTACCAGCGGCGGACCATCCCAAAAACCCGTAGTGGATGCCGCGCCACCCGCTGCCTGAGCAACGTTTTCATAGGCTTTTACATTCACATAAGGCGAACACTCATCAAACCCTTTGATCGAACCAAAAATCAGACGTGGATTGATTTCTTGAATATGCTCCCAGGTGAAGCCCATGTGATCAATGGCCCCTGGATGAAAGTTCTCGACTAAGATATCAGCTTCGCGGATCAGCTTTTCCATTACCTCTTTGCCTTCCGCTGTTTTGGTATTTAATTCAATAGAACGTTTGTTGCTGTTAAGCATGGTGAAGTAAAGCGCATCGATATCAGGAATATCTCGCAGCTGGTGACGCGTTACGTCACCAACGCCGGGACGTTCAATTTTAATAACGTCAGCGCCAAACCAGGCCAGCATTTGAGTACAAGATGGGCCAGATTGCACACCGGTGAAATCGAGAACTTTAATTCCTTGAAGTGGAGTTGACATAGCAATACCTATTAGTTAATTAAATATGTGTTAATTTAGCGTTTATTTAAGGCGTAATATCTTCTATAAATAACCCGCAAAATATCGTCGTAGCTGCACTCGATATTTTTAAAATCCTGTATCAAGTGCTGAAAATCATTTCATCGCCACTTCCAATTCCTTTCTGCATGGTAAGTAGTGAGGACGAAAAGAAGAATATGATAAATATTGATTCGTGGTAATCAGAGAGAGTCGCGACATTTGTGATGTTATTCTTACAACTGTAAGAAGCGCCGGTGATTTACAAGCAAGGGTATGATTACGCTTTTTAAAGCGTACCATAAAACATAACATAATAAATGATTTGTGATGACACGGGATTATTGCGGTTTACTTTGAGGAATATAAAATGCGAGTTTATAGCACCGCGAGCGCCAAATAATTTTATGACCACAACCTGTCGTATTGTGGTCATAAAAAATTGTCGGCTGGAGGGAGTTAAATCCTTTACCTCAATATACTGCCTGTCAGCATTAGTTCACAAACAGTGCTTCGCTATCGACGATGATTCCATCTTCCGCACCTTTAAGCGCCAGGTTTGCCTCGTAGTATTGCTTTTTATCAAGCAGTTTCTGCGCATCAGCAAGTGCATTACGAGTCTGTTTAAGTGGCATCAGATATTGGTTTTCCATTACGCCAACACCGGCCAGGCGAAGCTCTTCCATTGCGCCCTTTTTATCCCCTTTCGCCATTTTTTCATTGGCAATTTTTATCGCGGCTTCTTTTTCGGGAGTTGCTACATAACTCTCAGAAATTCCGACAGATGCATTAATGACAATATATTGGTCATCATTGAGATTGGTCTTTTTACCTGGCTTAGCGAACTTTGCCCATTCGGTACTGTCATCTGACAGCAAAGCGGAAGCTTCATTGGTCAGTTCTTTTGCCTTTTCTGGATCGCCATGAAACAGAGCCAGGCGCGCTACCTGCACGTCACGCATCGCATATAAACCTTGTTCAGAGATACGCTCTGCTGCCGCTGCCGTTTTCTGGGTTTGCTGAACTTGCTGAGTTTGCTGTTGTGCCGCTACCGGAGCATTATCAGCAGCCCATACAGTTGAAGATGCCAGAATTGCTGTGACCATCGTGGCCATAATTAAACGTTTCATACTTACCTCATTCTTTAACAGTTTTAGAAAACGCCGCCATCATATTGGGTGAGCATGAAATGAGAAATCAGAGAGCAACGGTCATTTTGAAAGGGTTATCTTACAGTTGTAGTTATTATCGCAAGAAGTATTTTAGTCTTACAATTGTAGGAATATGCTTCCTGTCGCAGAGAACTATTCTTATATACCACAAAGAGATGTCATTTATTATATCGATGTAAATACTGATTAATTAAATGTAAATACAGCCATAACATCGTAGGTTCTCAGTGAACCATTTTCAGGATAACTTTCTATGAAAGTAAACTTAATACTTTTCAGCTTATTTTTATTGGTCTCTATTATGGCATGCAATGTTTTTGCATTTTCCATTTCGGGTGGTGGAAGTGAGAGGAGCTATAAAGAGACTGAAAAAACATCAGCGATGACGACCACACACTCTACAAAACTTCAGCCATCACAGGCGATTTTGTTTAAGATGAGAGAAGATGCGCCACCATTAAACCTCACAGAAGAAATGCCGCCCCCTTTTCCGACAAAGGCGAATTATCTTATTCATCCTGTGCGATAGCGTCTTTCACATGGCAGGTGAACAATCATGTCTGATGCTGATGTGAACACCTGCCCAAATGAGCCATCCTGACCCACTACCGCCTGCCATACCCCACCATAAAGCGAATCATCAAGCCACAAGCCGGGGCAAGAAACATAAATATCCCCGTCACTAGTTCATTACCGCCAGTTAACCACATGGTGAAGTAATAAATGAGTGCAGCGAGGATCACCATGCCGAAGAAAGAAGAGACCGCCGATACCACGTTCAGTACCTGACCGATGTAGCCGCTTACGCAGACAATACACAGGGCGAGAAACATCCATAAATTAATCATAGCTCAACCTCCTGCCGCGCTAAAAAACCTGTAACTTCAGTCACTTTAATAGTAAGACAATCCTTAACCTCTGGCAATTTTTGCTAAGCATCAATGAAAACAGCATGTTAAATGCAAGACTGTTGTGTACGGAAAAATATTTACTTTGCACGATTAATAATCAGTAGCTGAAAGCAGTCAGCGAGTGATAAAGTACAGATACCGCCTTCATGCTCCTCGTGGTTATGTCCTGACTAGTCTTTACACTCTTTACAGGAACCATTGTCGTACATGATGGCCCAACCAATTGAGTGTACCGCTGTCGACATGGAATCTTCTGCGATACAACAATTCGTATCTACAGAAGGTAACTATGTTTCCACAATGCAAATTTTCCCGCGAGTTTCTACATCCTCGCTACTGGCTCACATGGTTTGGGCTTGGTGTACTCTGGCTTTGGGTACAGCTTCCTTATCCTGTTCTCTGCTTTCTCGGCACGCGTATTGGCGCAATGGCGCGACCATTCCTGAAACGTCGTGAATCTATCGCCCGTAAAAACCTGGAACTTTGTTTCCCGCAGCATTCTGCGGAAGAACGCGAGAAGATGATTGCCGAAAACTTTCGTTCACTCGGCATGGCGCTGGTAGAAACCGGCATGGCATGGTTCTGGCCCGACAGTCGCGTACGTAAATGGTTTGATGTTGAAGGGTTGGATAACCTTAAACGCGCACAAATGCAAAATCGCGGCGTAATGGTTGTCGGCGTCCATTTTATGTCGCTGGAACTGGGCGGCCGCGTGATGGGACTGTGCCAACCAATGATGGCTACCTATCGTCCACATAATAATCAGCTGATGGAATGGGTGCAGACCCGTGGGCGCATGCGCTCTAACAAAGCGATGATCGGCAGAAATAATCTGCGCGGCATTGTCGGTGCACTGAAGAAAGGTGAAGCGGTATGGTTTGCTCCCGATCAGGATTATGGTCGTAAAGGCAGCTCCTTCGCGCCGTTCTTTGCGGTGGAAAATGTCGCCACAACCAATGGCACCTATGTTCTCTCCCGTCTCTCTGGCGCAGCCATGTTGACCGTAACGATGGTAAGAAAAGCGGATTACAGCGGATATCGTTTGTTCATCACCCCAGAGATGGAAGGCTACCCGACAGATGAAAATCAAGCCGCTGCCTATATGAACAAGATTATCGAGAAAGAGATCATGCGCGCACCGGAGCAGTACCTCTGGATCCACCGTCGCTTTAAAACGCGCCCGGTGGGAGAATCGTCGTTGTACATTTAACAAACTGCTCTTACTCTTTCCCTCCTCAAATCGGCCATAATAACCTCATGGTTTTTATGGCTTTTTTCTTAAGGTTTTTTCCTTCGCTGAATATCTAATTATTACCGTCAGAAATTAAACTGTCGCCGATATGAGACACTTGTAAGTTACTAAAAGTAAATAAGAAAATGCCTCTTGTCTCGTTTCAGTTTTAGGCGTACATTAGCGCCGTCTCGAGCAGTTTAGCTCAGAATTCTGGGGTGATGCCCACGGTAAAATACAGGGCTTTTAAGGTCGCTTTGCCCGGTGTCAACTCACTGTATCAGGTGTAATGAAGTCATTCAGGCGTAACAGTAATTACGCGGAGAGATGTAAAGTGAAATATTTCTTTATGGGCATTTCTTTTATGGTCATCGTTTGGGCCGGTACTTTTGCCCTGATGATCTAAAAGCAAACTGTGCAATGAAAAACAGGAGCCATCAGGCTCCTGTTTGCATTTCTGACGACGGTGTTTATTCCGCGTTTTCGTGAATATGTTTGCTGCTGGCGGGTAGTAAACCGTCGGCACGGAACATCGCTTTAATCCCTCTGATGGCCTGACGAATACGGTCGCGGTTTTCAATCAGTGCAAAGCGAACATGCGTATCACCATAGTCGCCAAAGCCAATCCCCGGCGAGACACAAACCTTCGCTTCGTTAAGGAGCTTCTTGGCAAATTCCAGCGATCCCATGGCCGCATATGGTTCCGGGATTTTCGCCCAGACATACATCGAAGCCTTCGGCATTTCAACCATCCAGCCCGCTTCATGCAGCCCTTTAACCAATACATCACGGCGGCGTTTGTACTGTTCGGCAATGTCGCGCACGCACTGTTGATCGCCCTCCAGCGCCGCAATCGCCGCCACCTGCAACGGCGTAAAGGTGCCGTAATCGTGATAGCTTTTAATACGAGCCAGGGCGCTGACCAGCGTTTTGTTGCCAACCATAAAGCCGATACGCCAGCCCGCCATGTTGTAGCTTTTCGACAGCGTAAAGAACTCGACTGCCACATCGCGTGCACCCGGTACCTGCATAATTGACGGCGCTTTCCAGCCATCGTAGACGATATCGGCATAGGCCAGGTCATGGACCACCAGCACATCGTAGCGTTTCGCCAGCGCCACTACTTTTTCGAAGAACTCCAGTTCCACGCATTGCGCGGTTGGGTTTGACGGGAAGCCGAGGATCATCATCTTCGGTTTCGGATAACTTTCACGAATGGCTCGCTCCAGTTCGTTGAAGAAATCGACACCTTCCACCAGCGGCACTGAGCGTACCTGCGCCCCGGCAATCACCGCGCCATAAATATGGATCGGGTAACTTGGATTCGGCACCAGCACCGTGTCACCATGATCCAGCGTCGCCAGCATCAGATGCGCCAGGCCCTCTTTCGAACCAATAGTGACGATGGCTTCTGATTCCGGGTCGATTTCAACGTCGTAGCGATCCTGATACCAGCGGGAAATGGCGCGACGTAACCGCGGAATGCCGCGTGAAGTGGAGTAACCATGCGTGTCCGGGCGCTGGGCCACAGTACATAATTTTTCGACGATATGCGGCGGAGTCGCACCGTCCGGGTTACCCATGCTGAAATCGATAATATCTTCGCCGCGCCGACGCGCAGCCATTTTCAGTTCAGCGGTGATGTTAAAAACGTAGGGCGGGAGACGATCAATGCGCGTAAAGCGACGTTCAGGGCGAGTGTCAGCCATAATTTCCTCAGATTAACGTTAGCGCCCGGACCGTCCGAGCGACGCTGCCACGATGGTGGCTGTTTTGAAAATAGCCTGATTAATTTCTGTCTGTCCAGCGTTTTAGAACATTTTATTAATGACGTTAAATGAGGAACTCTGCTTTAAAAACAGGAAATTTATCTGCGCTAACAAGAAAATTACCACTCATTTTATTAACATAATAATTTCAATAAATTTACTAACCAGAAGTGCATTATCAAGAGATGCATTGCTAATACACCATTTATCTATCAATCCCCTTTTAAAATTGTGGTTTTTCCTCAAAAACGGCCTGCTGGTCATCAGCCTTCAGGTTACCTATCATAGAGGTTTAATCCTTATTCAGAGTCACCCGTGCACGAAATATTCAACATGCTGCTGGCGGTCTTCGATCGGGCAGCGTTAATGCTTATCTGCCTGTTCTTTCTCATCCGTATCCGCCTGTTTCGCGAACTGTTGCACAAGTCGGCGCACTCCCCAAAAGAATTGCTCGCCGTTACCGCCATTTTCTCGCTGTTCGCCCTGTTCAGCACCTGGTCCGGCGTTCCCGTAGAAGGCTCGCTGGTGAACGTACGTATTATCGCGGTGATGTCCGGCGGGATTCTGTTTGGCCCGTGGGTAGGCATCATTACCGGCGTGATTGCGGGTATTCACCGGTATTTAATTGATATCGGCGGCGTGACGGCGATCCCCTGCTTTATCACCAGCATTCTGGCGGGTTGTATATCGGGCTGGATCAACCTGAAAATCCCCAAAGCACAGCGCTGGCGCGTCGGTATTCTCGGCGGCATGTTGTGTGAGACGTTGACCATGATTCTGGTAATTGTCTGGGCACCAACTACCGCGTTGGGGATCGATATCGTCTCTAAAATCGGCATTCCAATGATCCTCGGTAGCGTCTGTATCGGCTTTATTGTGCTTCTGGTGCAAAGCGTTGAGGGCGAAAAAGAGGCCAGCGCCGCGCGGCAGGCCAAGCTGGCGCTGGATATCGCCAACAAAACGCTACCGCTGTTTCGCCATGTCAATAGCGAGTCATTACGCAAGGTCTGCGAAATTATCCGCGATGACATTCACGCCGATGCGGTGGCGATTACTAATACCGATCATGTGCTGGCCTATGTTGGCGTGGGTGAACATAACTATCAGAATGGCGATGACTTCATTAGCCCGACTACCCGTCAGGCGATGAATTACGGAAAAATCATCATTAAAAACAATGATGAAGCCCACCGCACACCAGAGATTCATTCCATGCTGGTGATCCCATTGTGGGAGAAAGGGGTCGTGACCGGAACGCTGAAAATTTACTACTGCCACGCGCATCAGATCACCTCGTCATTACAGGAAATGGCGGTCGGTCTGTCGCAAATCATCTCCACGCAACTGGAGGTTTCACGCGCCGAGCAGCTACGTGAAATGGCAAATAAGGCAGAGCTTCGCGCCCTGCAAAGCAAAATTAATCCCCATTTTCTGTTTAACGCTCTGAACGCTATTTCATCGTCAATCCGTCTGAATCCGGATACCGCTCGCCAGTTGATCTTTAATCTGTCGCGTTATCTGCGCTATAACATTGAATTAAAAGACGATGAGCAAATCGATATCAAAAAAGAGCTGTATCAAATTAAAGACTATATTGCCATTGAGCAGGCCCGCTTTGGTGACAAGCTGACGGTTATCTATGATATTGATGAAGAGGTGAATTGCTGCATTCCCAGCCTGCTGATCCAGCCGTTGGTGGAGAACGCCATTGTCCACGGTATTCAGCCTTGCAAAGGTAAAGGCGTTGTCACCATCAGCGTTGCAGAGTGCGGAAATCGGGTACGCATTGCGGTGCGAGATACCGGGCACGGCATCGATCCAAAGGTGATTGAGCGGGTCGAAGCGAATGAAATGCCGGGCAATAAAATTGGCCTGCTGAATGTCCATCATCGCGTGAAGTTATTGTATGGCGAGGGGCTGCATATCCGCCGCCTGGAGCCGGGGACGGAAATTGCGTTTTACATTCCTAACCAACGCACCCCAGTCGCCTCACAGGCTACGTTATTGCTTTGAGCCGGAGTGATATTGTGAAAGTCATCATTGTTGAAGACGAATTCCTGGCACAACAGGAACTGAGCTGGCTAATTAAAGAGCACAGCCAGATGGAGATTGTCGGCACCTTTGACGACGGTCTGGACGTGTTGAAGTTTTTGCAGCATAACCGCGTCGACGCCATTTTTCTGGATATCAATATTCCGTCGCTGGATGGCGTGTTGCTGGCGCAAAACATCAGCCAGTTCGCCCATAAACCGTTTATTGTGTTCATCACCGCGTGGAAAGAACATGCGGTAGAAGCGTTTGAACTGGAGGCGTTTGACTACATTCTCAAACCGTATCAGGAGTCACGTATTACCGGGATGCTGCAAAAACTGGAAGCGGCCTGGCAACAACAGCAGACCAGCAGTACGCCTGCCGCGACGGTAACGCGTGAGAATGACACCATTAATCTGGTGAAAGATGAGCGAATAATCGTCACGCCAATTAACGATATCTATTACGCCGAAGCGCACGAGAAAATGACCTTTGTCTATACGCGGCGTGAATCCTACGTAATGCCGATGAACATTACCGAATTTTGCAGCAAACTGCCGCCGTCGCATTTTTTCCGCTGCCATCGCTCATTTTGTGTCAATCTGAACAAAATACGCGAAATCGAACCGTGGTTTAATAACACCTACATTCTGCGACTGAAAGATCTGGATTTTGAAGTGCCGGTCAGCCGCAGCAAAGTGAAAGAATTTCGCCAGTTAATGCATCTTTAATCGGGAACTTTCATGAAAGCACCAGGCTTGCCCGCCGATCAACAATTTTTCGCCGATCTGTTCAGCGGCCTGGTGCTTAACCCGCAACTACTGGGGCGCGTCTGGTTTGCCAGCCAGCCTGCCTCGTTGCCGGTGGGCAGTTTATGTATTGATTTTCCCCGTCTGGATATCGTGCTGCGCGGCGAATACGGCAATCTGCTGGAAGCAAAGCAGCAACGTTTGGTGGAAGGAGAAATGCTGTTTATTCCGGCGCGCGCGGCTAATTTACCGGTCAACAACAAACCGGTGATGCTGTTAAGCCTGGTGTTCGCTCCGACCTGGCTTGGGTTATCGTTTTACGATAGCCGCACCACGTCGTTGTTGCATCCTGCTCGCCAGATCCAGCTTCCCAGCCTGCAACGCGGTGAAGGTGAAGCGATGCTTACCGCCCTCACCCATCTTAGCCGTTCGCCGCTGGAGCAAAATATCATTCAGCCGCTGGTGTTAAGTTTGCTGCATCTTTGCCGTAGCGTGGTGAATATGCCGCCGGGCAATTCGCAGCCGCGCGGCGATTTTCTCTATCACAGCATTTGTAACTGGGTTCAGGATAATTATGCCCAGCCGCTCACCCGCGAGAGCGTGGCGCAGTTTTTTAATATCACGCCCAATCATCTGTCAAAACTGTTTGCTCAGCATGGAACGATGCGTTTTATCGAGTATGTGCGTTGGGTGCGAATGGCGAAGGCGAGGATGATTTTGCAGAAATATCATCTGTCAATTCATGAAGTGGCACAGCGTTGCGGTTTTCCGGATAGCGACTATTTTGGTCGCGTTTTCCGGCGTCAGTTTGGTCTGACGCCGGGAGAGTACAGCGCCCGTTTTCAGGGCTAACGTCAGAAGGTTAATTCTGTTTCCAGCAGCGTCAGGATACTTTGTGCATCTTGCGCGGCAAACAACGACTGGCGGAAGTTTTTATTCACCAGTTTACGCGCCAGCTGCGAGAAGACTTTCACATGATTCATCCCTTCGTTAGCACCCAGCGTCAGCATGATCACCAGTTCGACTTCGCCCATTTCTGACTGCCAGCCAATCGGTTTCGCCAGCCGGGCAATGCTGATACTGGAATGACGGATCCACTGAGATTTGGTGTGCGGGATCGCTACGCCAAAACCAACGCCGGTGGTAACAATCTCTTCCCGCTGCCAGACATCTTCTTCCAGCTCAAACGGATGTTCAGTGCGCCCGTTAACGCCGAGGTTGCCGCACAGGAACTGGATCGCCTGCTCTTTATTGCTAAAATCCTGATCAACAAAGATATTCTCCAGCGCCAGCAGTGGGCGAACGTCTTCTTCCGGCGTAAAGGCGGTGAGTAACGCTTCAATTTCCTGCGCACTGCGGCATTCACATGCCTGACGCGCCAGTTCCCGACACGCCTCGCTATCCAGTTGACGAAGCTGGCTTTTCACCGCCGGAATACGCGGGCTACTCATACTCAGCTCATCCAGGCCCAGCCCAAGCAGTAGCGGCAGATAACGGCTTTCACCGCCCAGTTCACCGCAAATGCCTACCCATTTGCCCCGCTGATGCGCAGTGGTAACTATTTGCTGCAACATGCGCAGGAACGATGGCGTAATCGGGTTATATAGCGGCGATACGCGCGGGTTATTACGATCGACCGCATACAGATACTGGGTCATATCGTTGGAGCCGATACTGAAGAAATCGACCTCATCGCAGAAGTGGTCGATGATGTAGCACACCGACGGAACTTCCACCATGATCCCAAGCGTAATCGTCTCTGCATGACGCAGGCCATCGCGCTTAAGCTCAACGATCGCTTTTTGGATCTCGCCTTTCACCCATAAGATCTGATCGAGGCTGTGAACCATCGGGATCATCAACTGGGCGTTGCCGAAACTGGCGGCGCGCAAAATGGCCCGCAGTTGAGTGCGGAACAGGCCAGCAAATTCCGGGTAAATACGTACCGCGCGATAGCCGAGGAACGGGTTCTCTTCCTGGGGAATATTCAGATAAGGAATGCTTTTATCGCCGCCGATGTCCATCGTGCGGAAGATAATCGGCTTGCCCGCCGCCAGTAGCACCTGCTGGTAGGCTTCAAATTGCTCCTGCTCGTCCGGCGCGCTGTCGCGATCCATATAGAGCATTTCGGTACGGAACAGCCCGACACCTTCCGCGCCGTTGGCAAACGCGCCTGGCGCTTCCAGAGCGGTGCCGATATTCGCCGCAATATCAATACGCTTGTTATCACGGGAATAGGCCAGCTGCGCGGCAGCCTGCGCCTGTTGTTTTTGGCGTTTATCCGCCAGCGGCTGCGCGACCTGATAATAACCGCTCACCGCGTCATTCGGGTTAATCGCCAGCACGCCGCACTGGGCGTCAAGCACTGCAGGTTGCCCGGCATAACGGGCAATCGCATCCAGCGGCAAGCCACTCAGTACCGGGATCGCCGAGGCACGGGCCAGAATCAGTGTATGCGAGGTGCGCCCGGTTTTCTCCAGAATCATGCCCGCAAGATTTTTCAAATCAAGGCTCAAAAACTGGCTTGGGGTTAAATCTTCAGCCACCAGAATGGTCGGTTTTTCAAGCACCAGCTTGTTGCGCGGCTTCAGTTCCGGCCAGGTGATATGCAGCAACTGTTCGCTGATATCGCGAATGTCGCTAACACGTTCGCGCAGATAATCGCTGGCAGAGGCAGAAAGTTTGGCGCAAACCTGCTCCATATTGCTGATGATCGCCGCCCCCAGCCCCTGATGCTGTTCTGTCATCAGGCGACGGATATTGCCTGCAAATTCATCATCCTGAATCAGCGACAAATGGGCGCTGAGGATAGTTTTGCTTTCGCCGTCACGCTCACGCAATTGCTGGTTCAGTTGCTCGGCAAGCGTTGCCAGGCTGTGCTCCAGCCGGGTGGAATCTTGCGCACTGGCGGGGATTGCCCGATAACTGTCGAGGCTGTCGCTTTGTAACAGGGTCAGCGTACCCACGCCGACGCCGCTTGCCAGCACATTGCCGTACAGTAAATCCGGGTTAAGGCGGCTTAATGAACGCGGCAGCGGATGCGCCGTCAGTTCTGCCTGCGTAGGCTGAACGCTGTCGCTGTCGATAAAGCGCACCTGGATGTACTCTTCCAGCACGCGCCGCGCCTGCTCTTCATCGCTGCCGCTAATGTTCAGGCTGCAACTGTCATTAAATAGGGTGCCGGTGCCAATCAGCGCCAGCGAGCTTTTCGCATCTGCCTTTGCGTTCTGGCGATGGTTAATAAAAGTGATTTCGCTTTGCCACTGGCTGCACTGTTCTTTAAGTTCCCACGCCGGACGAGCATGTAGACCGTTAGGCAAAGGACAGAGAAATTGAATCGTTAACATAACCGCTCCGGGTTAATCAGGAGATCATCTGAAATCCGTCAGTTGAACAACCGTCTCACGCGTAAGACGTTGAATAAGGGCAGATAAAAGTTGCTGCATCTGCAAAATGTCGCGGCAATCGGCAATCGATGCGGCGCAATGTCCATGGCGGGTTGCTGGCCCCATCACCACTGTGGGCACGCCGGTGCCGGTTAAGTGCACCGCCCCGCCGTCCGTGCCGCCGTTGCTGAACATATCTGCCTGCAACGGCACGCCAATTTCTGCCGCCACGGTTTCGACCCAGGCGGTAAGTTTTGGCGGCGCAATCAGCGACTTGTCGCTTAACACCAGCATCGGCCCGTTACCAATCTGGCGATGGTTAGCCGCGCCATAATCAAAGTTTTTCGCCCAGCAGGCGGTATCAAGCACAATGGCGACGTCCGGCGACACCGCGCGGGTGGCAGTTTGCCCGCCGCGTAATCCCACCTCTTCGCTGGAACTTGCCACCAGCCACACTTCCGCAGGTAGTTCGGCGTCGTGCAGTTCGCGCAGTAACGTCACCAGCAGATAGCAACCGAGGCGGTCATCAAAGGCTTTCCCCATCACTCGCTGGTGAGGGAGAACCTGAAAAGTGGTATCAAACGTGACGCGATCGCCGGGACGAATTCCCGCCTGCATCACTTCGTCATAGGAGCGCGCACCAATGTCCACGCGCATGGCGCTGACGTCATTCCCCTGCCGGTCGCCGTCAAGCAGGCCTGGAATTTTGCACTCTTCACGGGTGGTGATGCGCACCGGCTGCAGCTGGCGGGCAGCCATGCGTACGTTGCCAACCGGCAGCACATCAATCGCCCCTTCGCGGGAGATGCTGCGCACCATAAATCCCACTTCGTCCATATGCGCACAGATCATCACCTTCGGACCTGTCGATTCATTCAGGCGGATCAGCACCGATCCCAGACCATCAAATCGCACTTCTTTTTGCAGGCGATCCGCTTCTTCCAGCAGGATCTGCCGCACTTCCTGTTCCGAGGAGGCGATCGCATCTGCCTCGCTCAACGCTTTTAATAGCGATAAATCCATTATGCCTCTCCCGTGAGCAACACTGTTTTCGGCATGGCGTAGAGCACTTCTGCGCCTTGCGGGGTAACCAGCACAACATCTTCGATGCGCACGCCCCCTTGCCCTGGCAAATAAATCCCCGGCTCCACGGTCAGTAACATGCCTGGCTGTAGCGTCGTGGTGTCCCGCGGTGAAAAACGCGGATCTTCATGAACTTCAATGCCGATAGCGTGACCGGTGTTATGACCGAAATAGTCGCCATAACCTGCTTCTGTAATGACCCGGCGCGCGGCATCGTCAACCTGCTGGCAGCGCACGCCGGGGCGAATCGCGGAGATTGCTGCGAGCTGTGCCTGCAGGACAATTTGATAGACGTTAAACAGCGGGTGAGATTCGGCGCTCACCCCTTCGCCATTCACCAGCAAGGTGCGCGTCATATCAGAGCAGTAGCCCTCATAGACACAGCCGAAGTCCATGGTCACAAACATCCCAGGCTGGATCACCGTCTCCCCCGGCACCGCGTGGGGCATGGAGCCGTTGGCCCCACGCCAGCCACTGGCGACAATGGTGTCAAAAGAGGCTTTTTCTGCGCCCTGCTGGCGCATAAACCACTCCAGTTCAGCGGCTATCTCGCGCTCGCTCATCCCCGCCTGAATAAAGCGGCGAATATGCTCTGCACCGCGATCAGCAATCCCACAGGCGAGGCGGATTTTCTCCACCTCCTCTGGCGTTTTGATTTGCCGCAGCACATCCGGCGTGGCGCTAACCAGTTTCGCATTGAGTTCAGACTGCCAGCGGTGCGCGGTTTCCCAACTCACCTGCTGGCCCTCAAAACCGAGCGTTTGCAACTGTTCATCGGCAATGATTTGATTGACGATAGTGGTAAGCGTGTTCGTCGCGTCAAGCAAATGCAGCTGGTAGCCTTGCGCACGGGCTTCCACCTCAACGTAATAGCGCGAATCCACCAGAATGTGCGCACTTTCACGGCTAATCACCACATAACCTGATCCGGTGGAGATCCCCAGATGCGGCTGTTTGTTCTGCCGTGAGGAGAGAAGCACTGCATCCAGTTGTTGCGCCTTAAGCCAGTCGCGCAGCGAAGCGAGTAATGTCATCTGGATTTTCCTTCTTACAGGCTATCGATTAACAATTTGCCTTTACGGAACATCATCAGACGCAGGAACACCACCATCAGCGCAGTTATGACTGCCCCCAGCGCGATCCCCGCCATATAGACGCCCAGGTTAGTGACCAGCGGCCATGCCCAGATAGCGGACTCCGGGAACCATTGCACTGCGCCCAGCCAGACAGCGGCGGTTGAGCCGACAATAGCGCCGACCATATACGACGGAATGGCGGTGATGGGGCTTTCCAGCGCAAACGGAATCGCACCCTCACTGATCCCCATAAACGCCAGGAACATGGCGGTCTTACCCTGCGGATAAAGTTGAGCGTTGAACAGGCGTTTGCCGGTTAAACGACGGTCGATAATGGTCGCCAGCCCCAGACCAATCGGCGGAATAACGATAGCGATAGAACGAGCGGTGACCGGTAATACGTGGTCAGTGGTAAAGCTGAAGGCAACAAAACCTGCGGCTTTGTTGATCGGGCCACCAAGGTCGATTGCTGTCGCCGCGGCGATCCCCATTGCGTACATCAGCGCGCCCTTCTCACCTGCGGCAGTCAGCACAGTACGGATACCGCCGTTGATCCAGCCACCAAAGGGGGTGATGACGTAGTACATCGCCAGCATGACAAAAATGGCGGAAAGAATCGGGAGCAAAAATGTGGTTTTGAACGCTAACAGGAAATCCGGTAACTGGATTTTCTGGTTCATCCACTTCACAAGGTAACCGGCAACGATAGAAATAATCAGCGCACCAATGAAGGTGGACGGCACCGGCGAAGAGGTCGCCCATTGCATAGTGCTGGGATCGAAGTTCAGCAGTTGCGTCGGCTGGGTAGACATCAACCCGCCGATAAAACCAGCCGGGAACGCCAGTTTGCCACCGATAGAGTTCGCCACAAAAGCAGCAAACATCGGAATGGCAAAACCAAACAACACGCCGCCGAAGGACTGCGACAGCCAGGCAAATTTAAGTAAGGAGAGGTCGAAACCGGAGAATTTCCCGCTATTAAGAGCATCCATGATGCCGATCTCAGCAGGAATTTTAAGCCAGCTATAAGCAATCAGCTGGCTGAAAGCGAGGATCACACCGCCCATAATTAAGGTCGGCACCATGCGTGAAATCCCTGACATCACATGCTGCGGGAGTTCACCCCAGAAGCTGGTTTTAGAGGCCT
>OGPO01000350.1_pt1 | contig 41723 bp, 28 predicted proteins | sample 1553041 | NCBI WGS metagenome assembly OGPO01 (sample SAMEA2580281, study PRJEB22360) | human gut metagenome | biome: human gut; feature: human-associated habitat; material: faeces | place: Denmark | collected 2008/2010 | reverse complement strand
CCTTTTATTGATAATCTTGATTTTGAGCGCTCATAGCTCAACATGTTGTTTTGGTTAAAAGCTGATAAATATGCAGTTTTATCGGGGGTATGGTAGGTGCAAAATTACGATAAAGTAAAAATTCACTTTTGTTTTTATTGTGCCTAGAAAATAGTTAGCTTTTACTTGGGAAAATCCTAATAAAGCCTTTATTTATCAGCTATTCAGTATGTTTTATATTAATTAAACATATTTATTAACTATCTTTAATAAATTAAACCAAATGGTACTTTCGTAATGAAAATCTGATAAAACTAGGAAAGAGCAATATAAGGTCAGCTTTTATATCTGTTAAAGGTGGGGCAAATTTTACCTTGGCAAAATCTTAATATTTAAATTATGAAATTTAACTCCAAATTAGTGCTCTTAGCTGAAACTTGGCAGTGAAAAAAGCTTAAATTATGAGCCATGGAACGCAGTCAATCATGCTAAAATAGCTAATTTTGTTGATTTTAAGCTCTTAAGAGTTTGCAAGATGTTTTTGGACTCTTGTGCTCTTGGTGTGGCAAGGAGCTTAAGTGCTTTAAGTCTAAGAGCTAATCAGTTAGATAGCTGAAAAAGACTTACTTAAGTTAAAAAAAGGGTGTCATCTTTGTTACGTAGTGATTTTAATTTTGATTTACCTCATGAGCTCATTGCTAACTTCCCTTCACCAGAGCGTACCGCTTGTCGCATGTTGTGTTTGGATGGCAATAGTGGAGCTTTAGAAGATAAGATTTTTATCGATTTAAAGCAGTATTTAAAGCCTGGTGATCTCTTAGTCTTTAATGATACTAAGGTTATTCCTGCTCGTATTTATGGCCAAAAAGATACTGGTGGCAAATGTGAGTTTTTAATTGAGCGTATCTTAAGTCCTACTCAAGCCCTTAGTCATATTAAAGCCTCTAAGTCACCTAAGGCTATGTCTACTATTTTAGTAGGTGATGAGCAAAACCCACACAAATACACTATTAAGGTATTAGGCCGTCAAGGTGCGCTGTTCCATATTGAAAGTACTGATGGACATGAGATCTTATCCATTCTTAATGATATCGGTCATATCCCACTACCTCCTTATATTGAAAGACCAGATGAGAATGTAGATCGTGATCGTTACCAGACTGTTTACTCTCGTGCTCCAGGTGCCGTAGCAGCTCCTACAGCAGGTTTGCATTTTGATAATGCTCAGCTTGAAGACCTTAAAGCTTATGGCGTAGATATGGCTTTTGTCACCTTGCACGTAGGTGCTGGTACTTTCCAGCCTGTGCGTGAGGACGACATCCTAAATCACCATATGCACAGTGAATATGTGCAATTGTCCCAAGATGTAGCAGATAAAGTAATTGCTACTCACCAAAGAGGGGGACGAGTGATTGCCGTAGGCACTACTGCGGTTCGTTCTTTAGAAAGTGCTGCTACCAATGCTAAAAAGATGGGGCTTACTCAGGAGATTGCTCCTTTTTATGATGATACCTCCATCTTTATTTATCCAGGCTATAAGTATCAAGTAGTGGATGCTCTTATTACTAACTTCCACTTGCCTGAATCAACTTTAATTATGTTGGTTTGTGCTTTTGCTGGTTATAAAAATACCCTTGATGCTTATAAGCACGCTGTAGATCAAGGTTATAAGTTCTTTAGTTATGGCGATTGTATGTTTATTCAAAAGCGCACTAAAGAAATTGATCTGCCACCATCAGCTCTTAATGAGTAAGTTTTTATTAATATTTATTAACCAAGATTTGATTTTGCATGGAATTTAAGATTTTAGCCCGTGATGGCAAAGCCCGTCGTGGTGAACTTCATTTTGCTCGTGGTATTGTTCGTACTCCTGCCTTTATGCCTGTAGGTACTTTAGGTACTGTTAAAGGTATTCGTCCTGAGCAGGTTAGTGAGTTAGGTGCCGACATTTTATTAGGTAATACCTTTCACTTATGGTTACGTCCAGGTACTGAGGTTATTAAGGCTCATGGTGATTTGCATGATTTTATGCGTTGGGATAAGCCAATTTTAACTGACTCTGGTGGTTTCCAAGTATTCTCCTTAGCTGGCCTTAGAAAGGTTACTGAAGAGGGTGTTAAGTTCCAGCATCCTATCAATGGCTCTAAGCTCTTCTTATCTCCTGAAGTTTCCATGCAGGTTCAATATGATCTAGGCTCTGATATTGTGATGCAATTTGATGAGTGCATTGAGTTGCCTGCTGATCATAAGCGTATGCGAGAGGCTATGGAGTTGTCTTTACGCTGGGCTCGTCGTTGTAAAGATGAGTTTGAGCGCCTGGGCAATAAAAATGCCTTGTTTGGCATTATTCAAGGTGGTACTGATAAGGGTTTACGTGAGGCCTCATTAAAAGGCTTAACTGATATTGGTTTTCATGGTTATGCCATTGGTGGCTTAGCTGTAGGTGAGCCAAAGGATGTTATGTACAAGTCCTTAGCACACATCGCTCCTATTATGCCTGATGAAAAGCCTCGTTATTTAATGGGTGTTGGCCGTCCTGAGGATATTTTAGAGGGTGTATTAAATGGCGTTGATATGTTTGATTGCGTAATGCCTTCACGTAATGCTCGCAATGGTCATTTATTTACTTCCCAAGGTGTAGTAAAGATCCGTAATGCCAAATATAAGATGGATACCTCTCCATTGGATCCAAATTGCGATTGCTATACCTGCCGTAACTTCTCTAAGGCTTATTTACATCACTTAGATAAGTGTAATGAGATTTTAGGTGCACATTTAAATACCATTCATAATCTCCATTACTATGAGAAATTTATGGCTGATATTCGTCAGGCTATTTCTAATGGTACTTTAGAGCAATTTGCTATCGACTACTACAAAGCACAAGGTCTACCACCTCGCTTTTAGTGCTTGTTTTGTTTGCTCTGCTGGATAGGCATGCTATGCATAGCAGTCTATCCAGCTAGCATAACGTGCTATGTTTATACTAAGAAATAGCAAAGCATTATCTCGTATGATTAATAGGCCTTGATTAGCTTTTAGGCTTAATTAAAATAGATGGCTTATTACTTTATTTGTTTTGGTTAGCATAATAATTTAAAAAGCGCATATTTATCAAAAATGTGCGTGACTATATAATCAAGTCCTGATATTTTTTACAGAATAATATTTAAGTGAGTAGGACATCGCTCACTTAAAGACTTTCGATAATAAGAAAGTTGTTCTTTGGCTCACTAATTAAGTGATCAAAGAAAGAAGTTCTCTTGACAAGAATTAGTTAACTTTTGGCAAAGAGAACCCTTCAGGCTTGCCTGTAGGAGGTGTCAGTCTATGCTGGTTAAGATATGTAGTTTAGTTAGCTTTACTCTTATCCTTAAGGCTTTTTTTATTCAATAATTCACTTTTTGTCATAGGTAACATCATGAACATCATTTCAGTTGCTCATGCTGCCGAAGGTGCTCCAGCTCCAGGCGGTGATATGAGTATGCTCATTATCCTTGTGGTCTGTATGGTCGCTGTATATTTCTTTGTTATGCGTCCAAACAATAAGAAGCGCAAGGAGATGCAAAACCTTTTAGACGGCTTAGCTGTTGGCGATGAGGTTTTAACCAATGGTGGTATCGCTGGTAAGGTTGTAAAGCTCCCAGAGAACAAGGACTACGTTATGATTGGCGTAGGTAAGGACGTTGTTCTTCAGATGAAGCGTAACTACATCGTTGCCGTTTTACCAAAGGGCACCATTGAGAGCATGTAATTGATTTGCGTGTCTGTTTTGTTTTAATTTTTAAACAAAATATCGCACCTTAGTCTTGTAATAAAGACTAAGGGCCTGTGCCCTATAAGCTTTAGTCTTATAGGGCAGAGCCTATAGCTACTGTGCTTTAAGCTTGAGTAGCTTGCTTACATGATCAAGGTTTTAGGGCCTTGACTATAGCTTGTTTGAGATGAATTGTGATTAATAAATTTCCTTGGTGGAAGAACTTAATGGTATTTGCCATTATTGCCATTGGTTTCTTCTACGCCATACCGAATTTGTATGGTGAAGATCCAGCCTTGCAAGTAACAGGAACAAATGGAAACCCTGTTTCTCAAGAAGTTGCCACTCAGGTGGAGAATCTTCTTGCTAGCAAAAACATTAAAGGTGTTTATGAGCTAGATGAGCAAGGACAGCTTCTGATCCGTTTTGATACTACTGAAACCCAGATTATGGCCAAAGATTTGGTGCAATCTTATTTGGGTGATCGCTATATTACTGCTTTAAACTTGGCTCCAGCCACTCCAGCTTTCATGCGTTCTTTAGGCATGAATCCATTGAAGTTAGGTCTTGATCTTCGTGGTGGCGTGCACTTCTTAATGGAAGTTGATATGGATGAGGCTATGAAGAAGATGAGAACTCAATTAGTTTCTGATCTTCGTAATGAGCTTCGTCAAAACAATATCCGTCTTTCAGGCGCTCGTGCCGAGGGCAATGATGTTGTTATTTCCTTTAGAGATGCTCAAAGCCGTGATGCAGCAGCCGACTTATTAAAGAAGAATCACCGTGATTTTGTATTCCAAAATTATGAGCGTGAGGGTTCTTATTTAGTTCGTGCTTCTATGACTGAGGCTCGTTTAAGCCAAATTAGAACTTCAGCTGTTGATCAAAACATCAATATTTTACGTAACCGTGTTAATGAGCTTGGTGTAGCTGAGCCTTTAATTCAAAGACAGGGTGCTGAGCGTGTAGTTGTTGAGTTGCCTGGCGTGCAAGATACTGCTCGTGCTAAGGAAATCTTAGGCGCAACTGCAACTTTAGAGTTCCGCTTAGTGGATTCTAATGCTGATGTTAATGCCGCAATGCAAGGTAGAGTTCCTCCAGGAGATGAACTGCACTACGATAAGAACGGCTATCCTGTAATCTTAGAAAAGCGCGTTATTTTAACTGGTGATCATATTGTTGATGCCTCCTCATCAACTGATGAAAATGGTCGTCCTCAAGTAAACATTTCTTTGGATGCTCGTGGCGGCTCTATTATGTCTGAGTTCACCAAAGATAATGTTGGCAAGGCAATGGCCACTAACTTTATTGAGTTTAAGGTAGTAGAGAATACTGATCCTAACGCTCCAAAGATTGGTCAGCCAGGTTATAAGCCAAAGTTTAAGAAAGTTGAGCAAGTTATTAACGTGGCTACTATTCAGTCTCGTTTAGGCTCTAACTTCCGTATTACTGGTATTGACTCAGCTCGTGAGGCTCATAATTTAGCCTTGTTATTACGTGCTGGTGCCTTGATTGCTCCTATTCAGATTGTTGAAGAGCGTACTATCGGACCTTCTTTAGGTCAAGAAAACATCGATAACAGCTTACGTGCTATGCTCTACGGCTTTACCGCCTTAGGTGTATTCATGGTTATCTACTATAAGGCCTTTGGTCTAGTAGCTAACTTAGCTTTACTCTTTAACTTAGTATTAGTAGTAGGCGTAATGTCCATGGTTCCTGGTGCTACCATGACCTTGCCAGGTATGGCTGGTATTGTGCTGACTATTGGTATGGCTGTGGATGCTAACGTACTGATTTATGAACGTATTCGTGAAGAATTGCGGCAAGGACGATCAGTACAAGTTGCTATTAATGAAGGCTATGATAGAGCGTTCTCAACCATTGCCGACTCTAATATTACCTCCTTTATTACGGCCTTAATCCTCTTTATGGTTGGTACAGGTGCAGTAAAAGGCTTTGCTTTAGTATTAATGATTGGTCTAGCTTCCTCTATGTTTACCTCTGTAACAGCTTGTCGTGCTGTGGTAAATATTGTTTGGGGCGGTAAGACAAATCTTAAGAAGCTTAGCATTTAAGGGAGAACATAATGTTACAGTTTATTAAAGATACAACTGTTATCCCTTTTATGAAAATCAAGGGCTTGGTGGAGATACTATGCTTAGTCTTAGTTATAGCCTCCATTGGCTCTATGGTAGTAAAAGGTCTTAACTGGGGTTTAGACTTTACTGGCGGTATTGTGGTTGAAACTCACTACACCAAAGCTATGGATCTTGAAACGGTTCGTAAAGCTTATTCTCAAGAAGGTATTGAGGGTGTAGTTCAGCACTTTGGTTCTACTCGTGATGTTATGATTCGTGTAGCTCCAAAGGACGATTTAAATCAGCAATTTGTAACCACTAAGATTCAAGAGGCTTCTTACAAGCTCGATCCACAATCTTCTATTACTCGTTCTGAGTATGTAGGCCCTTCAGTTGGTGCTGAATTAGTTGAAAGTGGTATTGTAGCTATCGTAGTTTCTTTAGTAGCCATTTTGATTTATATCGCTTTCCGCTTTGAGTGGAGAATGGCTACAGGTGCAGTAATTTCGCTAGCTTATGACGTAATTGTAGTTATGGGCTGCTTTAGCTTCTGGCAGATTGAGTACGACTTAACTGTACTTGCTGCTGTGCTTACTGTGCTCGGTTACTCACTTAACGATAAGATCGTAGTATTCGATCGTATTCGTGAAAATGCTAGCCGTCTGCCTCACGATATGAGTATGGATCGCTTGTTTGATGTTTCTTTAACTCAAACTCTTTCCCGTACTATTATTACCTCTGGTACCACCATGATCACTGTTTTAGCCCTTTTATTCTTTGGCGGTGACATGATTTTTGGCTTCTCCTTAGCCTTAACCATTGGTATCGTGTTTGGTACTATTTCCTCTATTTATGTGGCTTCTACTTGGGCATTATTATTAAAGATTGAGCGTAAGAACTTAATCCCTAAGAAGGTTGAGCGTAAAGAAGAAGAATATGAGACTATGGACTAAGGTCTAGTCTTCCTTAGCTCCAATAAAAAATCCCAAGGTAGATAAACTATCTTGGGATTTTTTTGCGCTATAAGGATAGCAAACAAGATTAGGCTGATTTTTTCATCACGCGAGCTTTCTCACGCTGCCATTGGCGCTCTTTGAGGCTATCTCGCTTGTCATGTTCTTGCTTACCACGAGCTAGACCAATTTCAAGCTTAGCCCAAGAGCCCTTCCAATATAGACGTAAAGGCATAATAGTGTAGCCTTGACGTTGGGATTGGCCCATTAATTTATTGATCTCTTTGCGATTCATAAGTAGGGTACGTGTTCTGGTAGGATCACATACTACAAAGGCACAAGAGGTCTTTAAAGGATTAATAGTGGCACCAATTAAAAGAATTTGGCCATCTTTTACCATTACATAGGCCTCAGAAATATTAGCCTTGCCAGAGCGCAAGGATTTAACTTCCCAACCTTGTAAAGATAAGCCTGCCTCATAACGCTCTTCGATAAAGTAATCATGCTTAGCACGACGATTAACAGCGATTTCTGAACCGCCGCTAGTCTTTTTCTTAGCTGCCATTTTGATTTGTCTCTTAGAGCTATTAATAATTTAGAGTGTAATGTTGAGCAACATCTTATTACACAGCTAAAACCAAGATATCATATCATTTAGTGGCTTGTAGCAAAAGTTTTGTAATTTAAATTCTGATAGCTACAAAAAACCTCTATATATTTCACTTTTTTGCACTTTTATTGTTTATCTACCATATTTTTCTTAAAGATTTATTTTTTTGTTGCGATAAGCTGATAAGCTTAGGAAAATTTGAGCCTAATGTAAGTCACATATCATTAGTCAAAATGCTAATATAAGTTGATCCAAATTAAGCAGGATAAGGACTACATCTTATTATAGTTGTTAGTAAGCAAGCTTTCCTAAGTTCAGCTATTAGCGCATGGCGTTGATTTTATTGCGGGTCTAAAGATCGGACTAAAAGGTTTTGTTATGAGTACAATTAAAGATAAAGAAAACCAAAATAAGGGATCTGACTTAAATGATGAGTCTACCCCAAAGACCCAAGTAAATCTTGATCGACCTCATTTGCCTTTCTTTAAAGCTTTATTTAGCTTTCATTTTGGCGGCATGTCCATTATTCATCGCCTTTATTTGTGCGTAGGTTTAACCTTTTTCTTATTCTTATTAGCAACATTAGTTGTTGTCTATATGACTAACCAAGTTAATGGTAGCCACGATCGCTCAGGTGTGCGTTCTGTGGTTAGAACCTCTAATTTGGTGGGCAATGATATTTTATCGGTAGAAGAATCGATACGTCAGCTGTTTGTCAAAAACTCAGATGAGAATTTAGCTATTAGCGAGCTGAAGAGTGCAGTAGGTTCTATGGATAAAAACCTTTCTGCCTTAAATGAAGAAATTAACAAGCTTAGTGATGAAAATGTAAAAAGCACTCTTAACAACAAATATTATGATAAGGCTCGTTCTTTAGTTTCTCAGCTTAGTCAAAGTGCTAATACTATTGCCAATGTATACCACATTGATCGTCAGCGTGCTGTGAAGTTGGCTTATGACCAGACATCTTTATATAGTATGCCTGCTCTTTATCAATTACGTAATTTAGTGACTTACTTAAATAATCGTAATTTAGCAGATCAGGCTATAGTCGATAAGATGATGCGCTATGTTGAGTACTGCTTATTCATTGGTTTGGGTATTGCTCTGTGCGTTATTGTTCTTACTAATATCACCATTCGTCACTCTTTAAGAAGAGATACAGGCATTTTACTGCGCCGCTTGCAGTCTATGGCTCAGGGTGATTTAAGAGATAAAGTAGAGCTCAAAGCTCAAGATGAAATTGGCTCTATTGGCCGTTTGGTAGATCACGTAGTAGCCAATACTAATGGTACTTTAACAGTAGTAAAAAATGACATAGAAAAGCTCTATGATATGGTGCATACCAATTTACGTACTATTAATGCTACTAATGAGGCTATTTCTGTACAAAGGAATACTGCTCAAAGCGTAGCCAGCTCTACCTCAGAGATGGAAATTGCTGTTGAAAAGGTAACGGAATTTGCTAAATCTACCTTAGACGAGGTTAAGTCTGCTGAGGAAGCATCCGATACTTGTCGCCGTACCATGCAAGACAATATTACCACTACCCATACTTTATCTGATCGCCTAAGAGCTTCATCTGAGGCTATTAATAAGATTCATATGATGAGCTCTCAAATTAAGGCTATTGTGAAAACTATTGCTGATATTGCAGATCAGACCAACTTATTAGCTTTAAATGCCACCATTGAGTCAGCTCGTGCAGGAGAGTCAGGCCGTGGCTTTGCTATTGTGGCTGATGAAATTCGTGATTTGGCCATTAGAACAGCCAAGTCTACTAAGGAAGTAAGTAATACTATTAATCTTTTGGAAAATGCTGTAACCAATTCAGTTGATGTGATGGCTACTTGTGAGGGACAAATGAGTAATTCCCTACAACAAAGCTCCAGAGCCAATTCTTCCATTGAAGAGATTATGGGTATTATTGCTACCATTTCTGACATGTCAGAGCAAATTGTAATGTCTTGTCAGCAACAAACCAGTTCTGCCTCTGAAATTAACCAATCTATTGCTCATATTTCTAAGTTGGCTGAAGATAGCTATGAGCAAATGGCAGAGTTACAGACCAATATGGATGAGCTTAACAATTTAGCTACTAACCAATCTCAAGAGATTAGCAAATTCCAGCTTAGCGATAAGTAGTATTATCGAACTTTAGCAAAGGCTTATTCATCTGTTGATTTATTGGGCTTATATGGTAAAATTGCCCATCACTTATTGTTACCCTTCCTGAGTTTGTGATCGGAAAGGGCGGATTAATTTTCACAAAGGAGCAATGCAAAATGGCATTAACCGTAGAGCAAAAAGCCAAGATCGTTTCTGAGTTTGCACGTGGTGATAAGGACACTGGTTCTGCAGAGGTTCAAATCGCTTTATTAACCTACCGTATCGCTGATTTACAGCCACACTTCCAGGCTAATAAGAAGGATCACCACTCACGTCGTGGCTTGCTCCGCATGGTAGCTCAGCGTCGTCGTCTCTTAGACTACTTAAAGAAGACCGACCACTCTCGCTATGTTGCTATCGTTGAGAAGTTAAAGCTCCGTCGCTAAGACAAGTTTTAACGCTTATGCGTTAGTAATCCTACTTTTAGTAGGACAAAAGGGCGGCCTATGGTCGCCTTTTTTGTTGCTTTTTTAGATGAAAATTTCCCAAACCATCTTAAACATACTTATCTTCAACAAAAAAACATGTTAGAGAAAACACACTTTTGCAAAAGTTGTGTGCCTTTAGATGCGGTTTTTCTTATAATGTACGTTTTATTAGCTAGACTGTCGTGGTTTGGTAGAAATAATTTAAACCACCTAACATGTATATCTGCTCGCAATCATTGGTTAATTGTAGTTAGATTGTGAGGTAAGATATAAGTGATTGTTTAGGTTCATATGCTTGATACTTGAATAAGTTCAACTTGAGCTTAGAATTAGCTTAAGTTTGCCTTGCATAACAGGTTTTAGTTACAGAATTATTAAGTCGTACATCAAGTGGTGTCTAGTTCCTTAAGATAGGAATAAAGGTAAATAAGACTCTCAGCTTAAGCCATTTATATATGCGACTTTTGTAAAAAATTATTATTTTTAAAGTAGTTTTACCCAGTTTTGCTCGATTTGTAATAAGCCGTAATTTTCTGGGACTGGAGAATTTTTGATGAATTTACAGCCTATCACCCGCACTTTTAAGTATGGTCGCCATACCATTACTTTAGAAACAGGTGCAATTGGTCGTCAGGCAGACTCTGCTGTTCTTGCCTCCATGGACGATACCACTGTTTTGGCTACTGTGGTATGTAAGCGCAAAGATGCAGTAGAAGGTCGTGATTTCTTCCCATTAACTGTTAACTATCAAGAGCGTTCTTACGCTGCTGGTAAGATTCCAGTAAGCTTCTTTAGAAGAGAAGGTCGTGCAAGTGAAGGTGAAACCTTAATTTCTCGCTTGATTGACCGCCCATTACGTCCTCTATTCCCTGATGGCTTCGTGAACGAAGTTCAGGTGGTAGTAACTGTAATGTCAGCCAACCCAGAAGTTCCAACCGATATTATTTCTATCATTGCTGCTTCTGCTGCTTTAGCTACCTCTGGTTTACCTTGGAATGGCCCATTAGGCGCTGCTCGTGTTGGTTATATCAATGGTCAATACGTTCTCAACCCAATCACCTCTGAGATGGCCGTGTCAGATCTTGACTTAGTAGTTGCAGGCTCTAAGCAAGCTGTAGTTATGGTTGAGTCTGAGGCTAAGATCCTTCCTGAGGATGTTATGCTCGGTGCTGTAATGTATGGCCATGAGCAGCAACAGACTGTAATTAATGAAATTGAGGCTTTTAAAGAGCAAGTAAATCGTCCAGTTTGGGATTGGCAAAAGCCACAAGAGGATCAAGAGTTAGTTCAAACTGTACAGGACTTAGCTCGTGATGCTGTAGGCGAGGCTTTCTACATTGTTGATAAGCTTGAGCGTCAAGAGCGCTTAGAAGCTATTAGCGAGGAAGTAACCGCCAAGGTAGTTGCAATGAAGGAAGAATGGGCTGAAATGTCCCAAAAGATTGCTACTATCTTATTTGAGTTAGAGCGTAATATCGTTCGTGAGCGTATTTTATCTGGTGAAAAGCGTATTGATGGTCGTACTTTACGTATGATTCGTCCTATTACTGTAGCTACTGGTATTTTACCTCGTGTACACGGTTCTTCCTTATTCACTCGTGGTGAGACTCAGGCTATTGTAGCTTGTACTTTAGGTTCAGAGCGTGATGCTCAAACCTTTGAGGATATGTCTGGCGTAAGAACTGATCGCTTCATTCTTCACTACAACTTCCCTCCATACTGCGTAGGTGAGACTGGTTTAATTGGTTCTCCAAAGCGTCGTGAAATTGGTCACGGTCGTTTAGCTAAGCGTGCTTTACGTGCTGTATTACCTGATGCTGAGAAGTTCCCATACACTGTACGTTTAGTATCTGAGATCACCGAGTCTAACGGTTCTTCTTCCATGGCTTCCGTATGTGGTGGCTCTTTAGCTTTATTTGCCGCAGGCGTTCCATGCTCTGCTGCTGTAGCTGGTATTGCTATGGGCTTAGTTAAGGAAGGTGATCGTGTAGCCGTACTTACCGACATTATGGGTGATGAGGATCACTTAGGTGATATGGACTTTAAGGTAGCAGGTACTACCGAAGGTGTAACTGCACTTCAGATGGATATTAAGACCGATGGCATTACTCGTGAGATTATGCAACAGGCCTTAACCGATGCCCACGCTGCTCGTATCCACTTACTTAAGATCATGAGCTCTGCTATGCCAGAGCCTGAGACTACCTTATCTCCATTTGCCCCACGTATGGTAATGATTAACATCGCTCCTGATAAGGTCAAGGATGTTATTGGTAAGGGTGGTGCTAATATTCGCTCTATCCAGGCTGATACTAATACCGCTATTGATTTAAGCGATGATGGCTCTGTACGTATTGCTGCCTCCTCTGAGGCCGATGCTAAGGCTGCTATTGCTCGTATTCAAGAGCTTACCGCTGATGTAGAGGTAGGTCATGATTATATTGGTAAGGTAGTTCGTATCACTGAGTTTGGTGCTTTCGTTAACATCTTACCTGGTCGTGACGGCTTAGTTCACGTATCTCAAATTGCTGATGAGCGTGTTACCAATGTAGCTGACTACTTACGTGTAGGCGACAATGTAAAGGTTCGTGTTTTAGGTGTTGATGAGAGCAATGGTCGCATTCGTCTTTCTATTAGAGCTTGCTTACAAGATGCAGCTCAGGAAGAAGGCGAGGCTGTTGAAGAAATGCCAGAGCAAGACAACGAATAATTTGCGCTAGCAATACAAGCCCAGAGGCCACAAGGCATCTGGGCCTAAAAAAAGCCCAGGGCCCTAAGCCTTTGGGCTTTTTTTATGGGCGCTTACTCAAGTCCCAGGCTCAAGCCCAGGGCTTACCCTGGGGCTTACCCTGGCTCTTGGACAGGCTAAGGCCATGGTCCATGAGCCTATGAGCCTATGAGCCCTGGCCTTGGGCCTTGCTTGTCCTAGCGCAATGCGCTAGGGCTATGATGGCACTAGGCATTGGCTTATAAATGCTAAAGTTAAGTAGGATTTTAGTTTTTGCTCGGGGGTTATTAATAATAATTATGAACATAAATGGTGCATAATTGACTGTTGCCTGTCATTAGTATTTAATAGTGATTTTTTTAAAATTTTATGGTTATGAGCTCTTTGGAGCCAAAATACTAGTTTTTTTGACTATTTTTTAGGAATTTTGAGTGATTATTATTTTGGGGCAAGACTAATAAAATAGTGCACCAAAATTAAATTTGCTGAAATAAGAACAAAAATAGTGCAAACTAGGAAGACTTAGTATAGGTTAGAGCTATGTTTAAGGTTAATAAGAACCTTTTTAGTGCTTTAAACCGCCATTGCTAAGTTTGATATCACTAGTTAGGTGATGCACTATCCCTTTAGGTGGTAACGTCCTTTAAGGGGTAACAATAGGTAGTATGTTTTAGTCAGTGCTAACTTTTGGTTAGTAAGCATATTAGGCTTTAGAAATAAAACCATATAAGCTTAAAAAAACAAACAGAAAGTAGGTAGGATTGCTGACTCTACAACCTAGTTTCCATGAGGCTTAATTATCATTAATGATGGCTAAGCATTAAGCTCTTAATCTTTAGAGCAAATTACCAAGGCAGCTTCGCTAAATGATAGCTATCACTTTAGTGATGTAGAGTTTGCTTTCTTGTTTATTTTTAGGGAACCTTAGCTATGGCAACCCGTGAACATTTCTCTTCACGATTAGGCTTTTTACTTATTGCCGCAGGATGTGCAATTGGTTTAGGCAATGTATGGCGCTTTCCTTATATTGTTGGTCAATATGGTGGCGCAATTTTCGTTCTTATCTATGTGTTTTTCTTAGTAGCCTTTGGTCTGCCATTATTGATGATGGAATTGGCCGTAGGTCGTGCTTCTCGTCGCTCTTTAGCTTTGTCTTTTGAAGAGTTAGCTCCTAAAGGTACTAAGTGGCATTTAAACAAGTATTGGATGATTTCTGGCAACTATGTGCTCATGTCCTTTTATAGCGTGATCACAGGCTGGATGCTTTACTATTGTGTAAAGGGCTTTACTGGCGAGTTTGGTGTCAATGCTGATGCTGCTAAGGCAGGTGAGGCTTTTGGTCATATGCTCTCATCTCCATCTGATATGTTGATGAACATGTTAGCCGTGGTTGCAGTTGCTTTTGGTGTTTGTGCCCTAGGTTTAAGAAAGGGTGTAGAGCGTGTAACCAAGCCATTAATGATTGTATTATTTGGTTTATTAATTTTCTTAGCTTTACGTTCTTTCACTTTAGAGGGCTTTAGTGCTGGTATTGAGTACTACTTAAAGCCTGATATCTCTAAGATTACTAATGGTGGCATTTCTCGTGTTATTGAGGTGCTATCTGCTGCTATGGCTCAGGCATTCTTTACCTTATCTATTGGTATTGGTGCTATCCAGATCTTTGGTACCTACATGAACTCCAAGCAGACCTTAGCCTCTGAGGGCTTAAGCATCTTGGCTTTGGATACCACTGTAGCTTTATTATCTGGTTTAGTAATCTTCCCAGCTTGCTTTACTTATGCTGTAGAGCCTGGTCAGGGTCCTGGTTTAATCTTTGTTACTTTAGTATCTGTGTTCTCTCATATGGAAAATGGCGCTATTTGGGGCGGCTTCTTCTTTATGTTTATGTTATTTGCTGCTTTATCTACTTTAATTGCAGTATTTGAGAACATTATTGCTATTTCCATGGAATTATTTACCACCTCACGTCGTCGTGCAGTGCTCGGCAACTTTGTGGTTATTTTAATTATTGCTCTTCCATGTGTATTTGGCTTTAACCACTTATCCTTTATTCACCCTCTAGGTGGTGAGTCCACTATCTTAGATTTAGAAGACTTCATTATTTCTTATAACATCCTTCCTTTTGGTGCCTTAGTTTACGCTGCATTTGTAACTTGGCGCACTGGTTGGGGTTATGAGAATTTCTTGAAGGAGTGTAATACTGGTAGTGGTATCAAGATGCCAGCATGGGGCGTTAACTACTATCGTTACATTGTTCCAGTAGTAATTTTCTTATTAATTATGAATTGCTATTACAGCGTATTTTTCTCTTAAAAATAGTAGTTATTAACTGATCTTGTCTTAATAGAGGCCCTTGTCCAGTTAATACTGCCAGGGGCTTTCAAGCTTTTAAAGATCAGTACTCTAACAAGCCTGATTAATTGGGCTTGCTAATTTAGGATTTAATATTTATGGCCAGAGAACAGTTCTCATCACGTTTAGGTTTCTTGTTGATCGCAGCTGGATGTGCAATTGGCTTGGGTAATGTATGGCGTTTCCCTTATATTACCGGTCAATACGGCGGTGCGATCTTCGTCCTAATCTATCTGTGCTTCCTATTTTTAATAGGTATTCCTTTACTTACCATGGAGCTTTCCGTAGGTCGAGCTTCACGCCGTAGCTTAGGTAAGTCATTTGAGGAGTTAACCCCAGGTAGTAAGTGGCGCCTAAACAAGTTCTGGATGATTCCTGGCAACTATATCTTGATGTCTTTCTACTCTTTAGTAACAGGCTGGATGCTTTATTACATGCTAAAGGTAGGATCAGGCAATGTTGAAGTAAACATTACTCAAGCTCAAGCTGGAGCCATTTTTAATAACTTATTAGCATCTCCTAATGTGATGTTAATGTGTACTGTATTTGTAGTGGTTCTTGCTTTTAGCGTCTGTGCTTTTGGTTTAAAAAGAGGTGTAGAGCGTATTACTAAGCCAATGATGCTCATGCTTTTTGGTTTATTAATTTTCTTAGCCGCTCGCTCTTTTACCTTACCAGGTTTTTCAGAGGGTGTTTCCTACTACCTCATGCCTAACTTTGAAAATATGCAAAAGAGCGGTATTTTAAATGCCCTTTCTGCTGCTATGGGTCAGGCATTCTTTACTTTAGGTTTAGGTGTAGGTTCTATCCAAATTTTCGGTTCCTATATGAGCCGTGATTACTCTTTAGGCTATGAGGCCTTTACCATTACCTTGCTCGATACTACGGTAGCTTTATTAGCAGGTTTAGTAATTTTCCCTGCATGTTTTAGCTATGCTGTAGAGCCAGGTCAGGGCCCAGGCTTAATTTTCGTAACCTTAGTAACTGTATTTTCTAATATGGAATACGGTGCTATTTGGGGCGGAATTTTCTTCTTATTTATGCTCTTTGCTGCCATGTCTACTTTAATTGCAGTATTTGAGAATATCATCGCTATTACTATTGAGGTCTTTAATGTCTCTCGTGTTAAGTCAGTAGTAATTAATTGCGTGGCTATCTTGTTATTAGGCTTGCCTTGTATGTATGGCTATAACTACTTATCAGATATACATCCTTTAGGCGGTGAGTCCACTATTTTAGACACCTATGACTTTATCTTAAGCAATAACATTTTACCTTTTGGTACCACTTGTTATGTGCTTTACATTACCTTAAAGCGTGGTTGGGGCTTTGATAATTACTTAAAAGAGACCAACCATGGTAAGGGCTTAAAAATTCCAAAGGCAGCCTTTAACTATTATCGTTTTATCTTGCCAGTAGTTATCTGTGCCTTATTTATCCAAGGTTATGTAGGTGTTTTTGGTAAGTAACAGATTTTAAGAGCTCCTTTATTTAAGGCAATTGAGATTAAAGTTCCTTAAAGATTGAGACTCTTCAAATCTGGCCTAAGGTTTTTGCTAGGTAGCTTAAACCTTAGGTCAGCTTAATAAGCAGACATAGTAATTGGCCTTTTAAAGCTAGTTATATGTTGTTAGTCAATGTGGGCAGATGGTGAGTAATAACACTTTTGCTCGTAGGAGGCTTGATAGTAGGGCTTAACCTTAAAAGGCAGAGCTCAAAGCCTGATTAAGCTCTATTACTCAAAGGAGTTTATATGTCTCAACGCGAACAATTTTCCTCGCGCTTAGGCTTCCTGCTTATTGCTGCAGGATGTGCAATTGGTCTTGGTAACGTTTGGCGCTTCCCTTATATTACAGGTCAATATGGTGGTGCTATCTTTGTTATCATGTACCTCTTTTTCCTGCTTTTACTAGGCGTACCTTTATTAACTTTAGAGCTCTCTGTAGGTCGTGCTTCACGTCGTTCAGTTGCTCGTGCTTTTGAAATTTTAGAAAAGCCAGGTTCTAAGTGGCACTGGAATAAGTTTTGGATGATTCCAGGTAGCTATGTTTTAATGTCTTTCTATGGCGTTATTACTGGTTGGCTGCTCTATTATTGCTTACGTACCGCTACTGGCTTCTTCCCAGCAGGAACCACTCAAGAGCAAGCTATTATGCGCTTTGATGAGCTGCTAGCTAATCCATACATTATGTTTGTATGCATGATGACAGTGGCTGTGGTGGCATTCTCTATTGTTGCTTTAGGTGTAGTTAAAGGCGTTGAGCGTATCACCAAGCCTATGATGCTAGTGCTCTTTGCGCTGCTTATTTTTATGGCTATACGCTCTGTATCGCTACCAGGTTTTACTGAGGGTATTTCCTATTACTTAAACCCATCATGGGACAGCGTGCAACAACATGGCTTCTTACAGGCTGTGTGGGCTGCTATGGGTCAGGTGTTCTTTACTCTTTCTGTAGGTCAGGGCTCCATTGAGATCTTTGGTACCTACATGGATAAGCGCCACTCCTTGACCTCTGAGGCTATCTTAATCTGTATTTTAGATACTACCGTAGCTCTCTTAGCTGGCTTCGTTATTTTCCCAGCTTGCTTTAGCTATGATGTAGAACCAGGCCAAGGTCCAAGCTTATTGTTTGTTACCTTAACCACTGTATTCTCCAACATGGAATTTGGCCTCTTCTGGGGTAGCTTATTCTTCATGTTCATGCTCTTTGCTGCCTTGTCTACCTTGATTGCAGTATTTGAGAGTATTATCTCGATGACGATGGACTTGTTTGCCGTATCGAGATTAAAAGCAGTGCTGTATAACTTTATTATTATTACCTTAATGTCCATTCCATGTGTCTTAGGTTTTAATGTGCTCTCAGACATTCATCCTTTAGGTGGCAACTCCACTATTATGGATTTACAGGACTTTATCGTATCTAATAACGTATTACCAATTGGTTCTTTAGTGTTCTTACTCTTTATTACTGCTAAGACTGGTATGGGCTTCAAGCGCTACCGTGAGGAGTGTAATACTGGTAGTGGTCCAAAGATTCCAGCTTGGACTATTTGGTACTTTAAGTATGTGCTCCCTGTAGTTATTACTGTGATTTTATTAGTAGGTTACTACAATATTTTCTTAGCCTAACAAAACACTAATTTCTTCTTATTAAGATTAAGCCCCTTTTCGGATCATTGAACCGTTAAGGGGCTTTTTGTTAAAAACTATAAATTAGTACTATTATTTTGGTATTAAATACCTGAACTGCGACAAATATGCAAAAAAATTGTTGGTTTTAACTGATCACATATTAATAATTGATCGTTAAAATATGGCTTTGTGTGTTAGTTTAAGCAACAACATACATTCTTGTACCAAAGAGATTTTAAGGCGCACATCTAGGAGTTGTTGATGATTAGTAAATTGATAGGCCATAAGCTTACGACCGCGCTCATAGCGTTAGGTTGCGTCTTTTCCTTATCCTTAGCTGCGCCTTGGCAAGAGGCCTACGCAGCCAGCTCAAACAATAATACTTCTGTAAAGTCCCAAAAGGCTAGCACCAAGGCTGCCTCCAAGGCCAGCGCAAAAACTAGCGCCAAGTCTGGCGCAAAAGCTAGCGCCAAGAAAAGCACTGCCTCCAAGTCAACTAAAGCCAAGAAATCAACAGCTAAAACTAGCAAGAGTTCCAAGAGTTCCAATAGCTCCAAAAGTGCTAAGAGCTCAAAGGCCGTTAAGGCAGCAGCAGCGGCTGCCGCTGTAGGCGCAGCGGGCGCTGCTTTGGCTAATCAATATGTAGAGAGTAAGGTTGATCCTTATATGATCACTTCTTATGCTAAAGAAATGGATCGTATCAATGCTGATTTGTCCTTAGACTCTTTTAATAAAATGCCTAAATCACGTATTAGCAAAATGCGTGAGGCTTATGTACAGGCTGAGAATGCCTTTAAGCGTGGTGATGAGGCCTTAGGCTTTAAGATTCAAAAGGAGCAATTAGAGGGCTATCCTCTTAATATATGGCTCACTTACTTCTATTTGGGCTATAACATTCGTCCTGAAAAGTTTGAAGCTGCTTTAGCCTTTATTCAAAGTAATAAGCAGTCTGAGCTCAGCTCCTTGCTAAAGGATCGTTATGCTGCCTACTTATCTAATGAAAGAGATTATGAGCGCTTAGCTCGTTTGATTGGCCCTAAGCCTTTTGATGAAAGTAAGCTTACTACTTTAAGCTTTAACCAAAAAGCTCAAATGTGTCGCTTTTATGAGGCTAATTGGCCTTTAAATAAGGTTAATGAAGATGCAATTACCTTTGCTACTCGTGTTTACCTTGACTTAACTAAGCGTCCTTTATCGTGTAATGCTTTAATATCTCTATTTGATGCTAAGGGGTATTTGACTGATAAGCTCATGCTTAAGCGTTATGAGAATGCCTATGTCTTGCGCTATTATCAAGATACGACTAATAGCCTAGCCAAGCAATTAGAGCATACTTCTTTTGGAGATAGAGTTAAGGTTCAAATGGAGCTTTATGAAGAGCCTGGAACCCTTTTTGAAAAAATTACAACTAATGATGAGCAAGCTCATAGAGCAGCTGTACTAGCTTTTAAGCGCTTTGCTAATTTATCTCCTTTAGAGGCTCGCAATAACTTTGATAAGTTTATTAAAACATATGAGCCATCAGAGGCTGAGCTAGTCGATATTTATCAAATTTTTGCTTCTTCATTCTTAGGTAGATCTTTTACTTTAAAGGATGTTTTGTGGGTAGATAAGAATTTACCTGCTGTAGCCTGGAGTACCCAGCTTAAAGAACAACGTCTACGTAGAGCTATTTATTTTGCTCAATGGGATAATGTTTATATCTTGATAGACCACTTACCTCAAGACTTACAAAAGAATATTAACTGGCGTTATTGGAAGGGCCGTGCTGCGTATGAGCTGGGTAAGACCAATGAGGCTTTAGGTATTCTGGAGGACGTAGCTAAAGACCGCAGTTTCTTTGGTTTTTATGCAGCACAAGCATTGGGAGTTGAGTACGCCTTTAATTATGTAAAGATTGATCCTAACTTTTCTTTCCCAATGGATATTGCCAATAACCAAGCTGCCATACGCTTTTTAGAGCTCTATGCTTTAGATGATGATGACGCTATTTATGAATGGCGTGAAATTGCCAAACGCTCTCCTGAGCATGAGGCCATGGTAATGGCTCAATGGGCTTTGCAAACAGGTAATGTCCGTTATGCTATAGATTTTGTGGTCAGCTCGCAAAAGTGGGATGCTTTAGACTATCGTTTCCCAATTGCTTATAAAGAGATGTTTGAGCAGTACGCTCAAGAAAGTCAGGTACCATTATCTTTCTTATATGGTATTTCTCGCCAAGAGAGTATGCTCAATCACAAGATTAAATCATGGGCTGGTGCAGTAGGCTTAATGCAAGTAATGCCTGGAACTGCTCGTGATATAGCCAAGAAAGAAAAATGGGAATTTGCAGGTAATGCTTCCTTACTTGATCCACAGACTAACATTCAATATGGCAGTACTTATTTAAAGTGGATGCTAGAGAAGTTTGATAATAATCGTGTCTTAGCCGCTGCTGCTTATAATGCTGGTCCTGGACGCATTCCTCAATGGAAATCCAATGATGGTATTTATCGTGATGCCGCTATGTACATTGAGTGTATTCCTTTTGAAGAAACACGAAAGTATGTACAAAATGTCTTGCTCTACGATGCCATCTACAACTTTTTAATTACAGGTAACAAGGGTGAGCTCATGCGCAAGAGTGAGCTTAGCTATATTTACTAAAGATCATAATGGCTGACCAGAGGGCATCTGGTCAGCCTTTATAACAATGGCAAACCACACTAGGCTTGCTCTTTCTTGGCAAACCCATGTAAAGAGCATGCTCCTGTCCATGTCCTTGCAATTAGGCTAGCCATAGCAAGGAGGGCTAGCTCTTTGTGGTAACTAATCTAGTTAATGGCAGTAATTGGGGCAGTTTGGCTAAGTTGGCTAAATTGGGGAGGTTTGGCTAATTTGGGGGCATTATTTGTGTGCCTAGGATGGCTTGTTTTTCAGCTTTGGATAAAAAAGCTAAAAAAAACTTAAAAAGATCTTTACAAGGGTAAAAAAATCCTTATAATGTGCACCTGTTGAAACAAAGCAAGGTTTTAACAACAATCTAATTTGCCCAGGTGGTGAAATTGGTAGACACGCTACTTTGAGGGGGTAGTTCGCGAGAGTGCGGGTTCGAGTCCCGCCCTGGGCACCAATTCCAAGCTTACTGCAAGACGTAAAGAGAGTCGAGCAAGTAGGCTTTTTTTGTTTTTGGGCTCTGTAAAATTCAATTAATCTTTCATCTCAGCTAAAGTTGCAATAACAATACTTCCTTCCTAAAAGTATCTCCTAATAGATCTCAGTTTTGGTAATATTTTTTGTCTAATTAAGTAATGTTTGTTAACATGTATGCGCTCTAATTTTTTAGCTTATATAAGCTAAAGTATCCATTTAGAGTGATAGGGAGTGTTAGCATCTGTAATCAATTTAAAAGACAAGCTTTTACTGTTTAAAGTTTGACTTTTAATGAGCATGAAATATTTGCTGTGTATATATTAGCCTTGGTACATGTTAATGAAATGGTTTTTAACTAAGAAAGTTTCTGCTTATAGCGCAATGCTATTATTACTAGCATGCACTATCGTTAGCTCTGATATCCAAGCCAAGCAAATTAATACTAATGATGATCAACAAGCAAGCATTGATCTTAATCAAGCTTTTGCTGCAACTGATGAGGCTTTTAAAGCTAGTATTTCAACATCAGAACACAATCACCAAAATCTACTAAAACCAACTCAACTTAGTTTTGAAGCACAAAAACAAATTGAGCTGGTAACTGCTTATATTGTTCGTAATCTATTTACTTTTAGTTGTGAAGTTGAGAATAAGGGGTGCGATCAACTGGTTGAAGCTCAAGAAAAAGTTCAATCAATTGAGCGTTTAGCCCAAAACTTTCAAAGCCAAGGTTTTAGTCTTAACGATAAAGACTATGAGTTGCTAGCTGCTCTTAATGGCTATAGTAATAGCTTGCAAGCTCGCATTGATGATATTTACATTGGCCCTTTAAAGGTTAATGTCTGCGAAGATTTTGCGATCCATAATTTAATTCCTTTTAGCTTTGGTCAGCAATATATAGGAAAAATCAGCGCTAAAGATTATGAAATGGCTTGGCAACAATATATTAAAAAGATCAATGCCAATAATAAGCCTAATAGTCCGCAAAACTGTTATTTATCAGCCGCAGGCACTAATCTTAGTGTTTTTGGTAGTAATTGTTTGCCTTTTGATGGTTTTGATAGGATTGAAGCCCATTCAGATGATAAAGGAACTTTAGTAGCAGTAAGCATCATTGCCAAATTAAAAGGCAATATGAGTGTCGATACTTTTTTAAAGTTTTTGGACTCACGTTATTTAGCTATTAGTCCACAAAAGCATGATTTAAAAGAGCTTGCAGATCTTAATGATGATTTAACCTCATTAATGAGCCAATTATCAAATGGCAATTATGTGAGTGATATATATTGGTACAACTATGATAATGATAAGTACATAAGGGCAAGCTTTAGTGCTTATAATGACCAGGAGATAGTCACTTTATTATTTGCCAAACATAACTTTTTTGTTAATCAAGAAAAGCTCAATACCTTGCGTCGCTTAGCTATTTTGCGTCAAGAGTTAGAGCGTTACTCAAATATAGATAATGGCAAGAACAATAAAAACTTAGATGAAGCAAATAAGCTGCCTCAGCAGGGCTCACCCTAATTACCACTATCCACAAGAATAGCTAAAAGCTCAAGATTTCTCTATGAACAAAAAGGCAAGCTACATTTAAGAAAGCTTGCCTTTTTGTTTTGTGTGGCCAAAATTTTGGCAAGCTCTTAAGAGCATTGTTGTCAAATTACTAGGGAGTTTTACTTGCCCGTGAGGACAGCCGCTACGCAGTGCAAGAGCAGCGACAGCTGCGACAGCTGCAAGAGCAGCGACAGCTGCGCTAGCAGTAATAGCTGCTCTTGGAGCTATTGGGGCGGGCGGTGGGGCTAGTAACTTGTAGCTAGAACTTTTGTTGTTGGGGAATTGCGAAATGATTTTTGAAAAAATATGGCATAGCTCTCGTTTTTAACATAAGTTTGATAAAAAGTTGTGAGATTATTCAATTAAGTTTTCTTTGTTGCGAGGCATTATGGCAAAATTGTACAGATAATGAGATTTTGCTAGCTCTTTTGAAAAAGAGTTGGTAATAATATTTATTTTTTGTGAGAGCGCTCAACTCAATATATTTGTTTAGCTCGCATAATATTCAAACATTTGAGCTGGTACAAAGACTTTTTTAGTAATGGAACTATTGTTGCATAAGAAAAAAGTCTTTATGATTTTCGATGTGAATTTAGCCTTTAGATCATTAAGTTTAGTCCAACATAAGAAGTTAAGAAAAAAGCTTCGACTATGGAGAGTAGGATTTAAAAATTAGGTGCCCTATGTCTGACTTCCGTAACGGTTCTGGCCAAGATCCATCATTTAATGATTTTTCTTCCTTTGCTAGCGCAGATAGTCTGAGCTCCGATTTTGCACGTAATAATGCAACTTCTGATGATTGGTACGATCAGGGCTTTGACTTGGGTAACGAGGACGCAGAGGATACTGAAAATTTAGAAGCCTACGGCATTAACCCTAATCTTCTACATTCTGTAGAGGAGCAGGTTACTCACGCACCTCAAAACCAAGAGCTCTCTGATGCCCAGGTACATTTGCGTGAAGGTACAGTCAAAATTGACATGGATCCTTTGGCCCAAAAGCGCAATATTTCATCGGGCTCTCCAAGTTATACTAACAAGGCTCAATCTGTAACTTATGGTGGCGGTAGCTCTATTTACGATAAGGACAATGCTCGTTTAGCAAATCGCACAGCCACTATGGATTACTCTAATCCAAATCAAAACACATTTGCTCATGTTCGTTCGGTTTACTCTGATAGCTATTTAAAGCAAAAAGAACAAGAAGCTAACCAAACTTATATGGGACGTAGTAGCACTAGTTACGATACTATGGTGGAGGACTCTAATGATGAGTACAGCACCGCCTCTTATAGAAGTCGTAATAAAGAAAGCCACATTAGTGATAGTGACAATCGTTATATTAAAAACCGCATTGCTCAGAGAGATAAGATGTTAGACGCAGATATTGATGATAGTGGAATGACTGAGCAACAGCGCATTCAAGCAATGCGTAAGCGTCAGATTCAAGAACAACGTGAGCGTTTTGAGCGCCAGCGTAAAGCTAAGGCACTTGAAAACCAGCATTTAAAGACTTTAAAAAATGCTCAGGTTAACAAGATTGATCCTGCTACTGTGGTCGGTAGCTCTGCAAACACCCAAGAGAAAAGTTTCAATGCTTATCAGCAAGGTCGTATCTTATACCCATCTTATAAGGTTGAGACCTCTGATGAGGATTTAGCCCGTAAGGCTCAGGAGCAAAAGAGTTTCAATCCTCAACACGCTCAAATTTGGAATGAAGCTCACCAAGCACTGATGGCTTTAGGCTCTGCTAGTCGTGCTAAGCATAATGCTCAAAATGACGGTCAGCCTCAGGGACGACAAGCCTTTAAGCGTGGCTTTGCAGGCTTTGCTGGCGCTATGGCTAGCATTCCAGCAGGTTTAGCTATTCGTGGTGGCAAAACTCATAAAGAGCAACATAATGGTTATAGTCCTCTCTCTAGCGAACACAAATTTGGAACTGCTGAGAGTGCTAAGATTATTCCTAATGCTCAGGCACGTCCTGAACGAGTATTAGCCGAAAGCTTAGGAGGCCCTGTGGATGAGACTACACGTAGCCACGCCTCACGTGTTCATGCCAAGAAGGTGCAAAATAATCCTGGCCCTAAAGATAATAGTGAGAAATCTTTAGAGGAATTAGCTAAAGAATATCCAGGTCTTTCTCCTGAGCATTTGATTAAACTAAAACGCTCCTCTAATCGTTGTCACTTGGTTTCTCGCACTCCGATATTTGATGCTAATTCTAATATCTCTATGTACGAGCTTAAGTTTACCGCTGGTAAGCTTTTCCAGGTTAATGCGCTAAAGAGCGAACACGTATATCACGTATTATTTGGCTACTTTATCCGTCGTGGTGTATCTTGCTTTATCGGTCGTCGTCCTAATGTTATGGTAATGATGCCTATTACCTATGACTTTTTAGATTATATCGATCGTTATTCTGTTAGCCGTGTGGTACTACGTATTTGCCCAGAGCAGCCAGTAACTCCTTCTGCACTTCATATTTTGACTAAATTACGTCGTAGCGGAATGAGCTTTGCCATTGATCTCATGCTCTTATTAAAGAAAGACTGGAATAGAGCTATCTTAAGTATTGAGTATGTGATGATTGACCTTAGTGCTAAGGTTAAAGAGCAGCTTCACGTATTCCAACGTTTGAAGATCAAGGCTCCTTGGCTTAAGACTATTGGTTATAATGATACCAATGGTGAGGGTTATGGCTATTTAGCTAAGCACATGATCGACTTTTTCGATGGCCCATTCTGGATGCCACAATTGCGCTTTAATCAAGACCCTGAGTTCTTTGTGCCAATGCAACAAGAAATCATGGTATTGATTCATGAGCTCTTTAAAGATAATCCAGATTATGAGGTTTTCTTACACTTCTTGAAGTCTCATGAGTCTTTAAGTCGTGACATGGCTGTCTTCTTATACCGTTTTAGACATGCCTCCCCTCGTCAGGTGCAAAATACCAACGACTTGTTCCATTACTTAAAGCAAAGCAGCACTTCCCGCTCTTTCTCAGTATTGGCTGGTCGTGCTATGTTGTTGCAGTATGTAAAGTCATTAAACATTTCTTCACAATACATTCTGCAAGAGTTCTTTAAGCAGGCCTTAATTCGTGGTTATTTCTGCGAGTATTTAAATAAGGTCATGAACAACTCTGATTTAGAGAAGTTTGGTTTCCAAACTGGTATGTTCTCTTTATTACACTTATTCTTGCTTAAAGAAGAAGTTGATGTGATTGCTGATGATTCCTATGCCGACATCTATGATCGCATTTATTCCAGTGAAGTGCTTACTGATGCTATTGAGTGTATTCAAGCTATTGAAAACACTAATTTAACTGGTATTTTTGATTTCATTCAAAAATATAAGGTTCCACCAGCATCTGTGCTTATCAGTCATGAAAAAGCAGTTATGCGCACCAATGAGCTCTTATTAGTGCTAAATATTGCTACAACGCGAAAATAAGCTATTAGCTTTCACTAAAGGGCCCAGATTAAGGATTTGCTTCTATCTGGGCCTTTTACGCTCAACTTTTATTAATTGCTTGCTTTGGCACTGCAATTGCACTTTAGTAGAGGCAAAGAATTAATGGCGCTTAATCGACATATTAAAGTTGGATTATAGGCGTAGATATGATGTATTAGGATCAGTTTTTTAACTTTAAAGCTTACTTTAAGGTGTTTTAAGCCATATAGTGTGGTGTAGTATTTAAAAAAGACTTAATCATTAACTATCTATTATATAATTAACATGCTTTTTTAAGTTGTCAGCGCTATGTTGATAGATATCAAAACACTGAAAGTTCTATTTCAGGTGAGAGTGATTATAACTGATTAAAAAACATTGATATTTTGATTACAAGAGCACTTGGTTCATCCTTTAGGATGATGAAAGTAGCTTACTAATAAGGTAGCATTGTTAAATAAGTCCATAGCTATCTTTTAGGAGAGTCCTTTAGCATCTAGTCTGAATAGTATGATGTTTTAGGTTAATTTTTAGTGGGTACTTAATACTAAAAAAAGTATTAGGACACCTAGGTAATGCACAATAAGAGCTAATTAGAGTAGATGTCAGGGAATTCATCAGTGCCAATGCAGCAACGTATGCCTCAAGGCCAAAGGGTAGCTAATCCAGCAGCTATGCAAGCTGCTGCTGCCCGTGCCCAGGCTATGCGTCAAGGTGCCGCACCTGCAAGACCAGGTGGAGCTCCTATGGCACGTCCAGCTAATGGTCAAGCTCCAAGACCAAATGGACAAAATCTTACTCCCGCTCAAAGACAGGCTATGGCTCAAAGACAAGCTATGGCTGCTCAAGCTCAGGCCAGAGCCCAGGGCCAAGCTCCTGCCCAAGCAGCTCCAGTTGCGCCTAATGCTCAAGCTGCTGCCAATAATGAAGCTAATCATTGCCATATTATTGCTCGCACCCCAGTTTATGATGCTCACCGTGTGGTACAAATGTACCGCTTGCGCTTTTCATCAGGAAATAAATTTGTAACTGAGCGTGTCTTACCTCAACATGTAGCCTCTATTATTGATGACTACTTTATTAAGCGCTCTATAGTTAACTTTGTAGGCACAAAGGCTAAAGCCTTAATTATGATGCCTGTGAATCCTGCCTTGATTCCTTTAGTTAAAAAAGGTGTAGCTTCACGTTTAGTTTTACAAATTCCTTCTTATCAAGAGCCTAGCGTTCAGGTGGTTGATTTTATGTCTAAGATCAAGCGCTTTGGTATTCGCTTTGCTGTTGATTTGATGGATGTGATGCAGCGTGGCTGGCTAAAAGGTATTTTGCACATTGAATACATCATGATTAACATGGGTAATCAAGGTGCATGGCAGTTGGCTGTTTTCCAAAAGCTTAAAGTTAAAGCACCATGGCTTAAAATCATTGCTTATGGTACTTCTGAGGCTACTTTACTTAAGATGTCTTTAAGTTACCGTGCTGACTTGGTAATTTCTCCAATGAGTACCAGCACTATGACCTTTAAGCAATCACCAGCGCTATTAGAGCCTTTCCAGGCTGATATTATGTCTTTGGCTCACGAATTGTTCTTACCTAAGATCAATTTCCCTGTTTTCAAAAAATATCTGTCTGAAAATCGCGCCATTTTAAAAATTATTATTTACCATGTACACCGCTTTAAGAAAGTAGACTTAAGGGTATTAGGTAATTTAAGTGATATTTATAAGTATCTCTTAGAGAGTGAGCCTATTCCATCATTTACTGTAATTTTGATTCATGGCCTGTTAACTCACTATACCAAGTGTGTACAAAGTGCCTCCTTACATGTAATTGATGAGCTCTATCGTCGTATTTTAATTCATGGCTATTTTACTGAGTATGTAGTGCGTCGTATGCCTAATGCTAGTGCTGAGGATCGTCACTATAGCTTCCAAACTGGTGCTTTTTCTTTGCTGCCAGAAATCTTACTTAAGAGTATGGAAGAGCTTACTGCTGACCGCTATTTGTTTGCTATTACTCGCCATATCAATAATAAAGACTCCTTAGTAGGCCGTACTATTCAATGTCTTGATGATATGGAGTCAAACAATTTACCAGGCGTATTCGATTATGCTAAGACCTTTAAGGTACCATCAGCTCGACTGTGGGCTGCTTATGAAGATGCCATTATTCAAGCCAATGAATTTATGATTTCCTTGCAAGTTACTCAAGGTCAAAGATAACAAAAAGGCAAGCTTAATAAGCTTGCCTTTTTGTTTGGTCTACTTTTTTAAAAAGGCTCGCTTGATATTTTAGTGAGCCTTTTAAATAGCTATTAGATAGACTGGAACATAGCAGAAATAGACTCTTCGTTGCTAATACGACGAATAGCCTCAGCTAACATAGGAGATAAGGTTAAGTAACGGATCTTAGAGATCTCACGAGTCTCCTTGGTAGCTGGGATAGAGTCAGAAACTACTAACTCATCTAAAGTAGAGTTAGCAATGTTCTCTAAAGCCTTACCAGATAATACTGGGTGGGTAGCATAAGCCATTACGTGTAATGCACCACGCTCCTTAAGAGCGTCAGCACACTTACATAAGGTACCACCAGTATCAATAATGTCGTCAACGATAATACAATCACGACCACTTACTTCACCGATTAAGTGCATAACCTCAGATACGTTTGGCTGAGGACGACGCTTATCGATAATAGCAATGTCAGCGTTGTTTAATAACTTAGCAATAGCACGAGCACGTACCACACCGCCCATATCTGGAGAAACCACAACTGGATTAGTGAGGTTTTGCTGAAGCATGTCATCAACGAAGATCTGGGAGGAGAAGCAGTTGTCTACAGGAACGTCAAAGAAGCCCTGAATCTGCTCTGCGTGGAGATCAACAGTTAATACACGGTCAACACCAACAGATGATAAGAAGTCGGCTACTACCTTAGCAGTAATAGGTACACGAGCAGAGCGTAAACGACGATCCTGACGTGCATAACCAAAGTATGGAACTACAGCAGTAATACGGCCTGCAGAAGCACGGCGCATTGCATCGATCATGACAATTAATTCCATTAAATTGTCATTAGTCGGTGCACAGGTCGACTGAATAATGAAGATATCGCAGCCGCGAACATTTTCATTAATTTGAACATGGATTTCACCGTCTGAGAAACGGTCTACGGTTGCGTTACCTAAGCGAGTATAGAGTCGAGCGGCAATCTTTTTTGCTAGTTCTGGGGTGGCATTACCAGCAAATAACTTCATATCAGCCATACAAGAGTCCTGAAAAAATGTTAAAACATTTGCACTTTCATACATTACATGCTTTATCAAAGCACGCTGTATATTACCATTAATCAGGTAAAAATCAGCGTTAGGGCTATAGCAAATTTAATTAGCTAGACAATTAAATGCTACCTTTAGATTTAATTACTACTAAAAGTAGTAATAAAACCTTAAAAAAATAGGTATCGACTCTTTACCCTTAAAGCAAACAAACTTCCCTTAAAGGAAATAAGAATTTTCCTTTAAGTCCTATGTTTGTAAGCTTGCTTAGGAGTAGGGTATGAGTTTAGCTATATTGTGGCTAGCCTCAAAGGGGCAACACTACGCTACAAAAACTGTATGAGCCACATATTTGCTTTTAGCAAAATACTAACAAAGAAGCTATGCTTCCTTACACAATGATAAGGCTTATATGAAAGCTTTAAATTAAGATATTGCTCTGATAACAGGAGAACAATTGATGGACTTAGCAACAAAGGATGAAAACTTACAATCCAGCTCTGAGGCTAATTGAGTTTGTGCATATTGTGCTTGAGCCAAATCATCAAAAGCTACGAAGCATGATGCTCCTGTACCAGACATCGCAGCATCCCCATATTTTACCAATCTGTCTAAAGTGTGTCCAATTTCACAGAAATTTTTTCTAACAATTGATATACAATCGTTTCCGTAAGGCACACTTAAGAGCTCATCAAAAGAGCGCTTTGGGCTAAAGTAATTTTTTAATTCAGGGTCAGTAAATACGTCTTTAGTGCTTACATGAACGGCTGGAGTAACTACTAGATAGTAACGATCAGCAATATCTTTAGGGTAGAGAAACTCACCACGACCCTCAACATAAGCATTGTGTCCGCCCACAAAAAAAGGCACGTCAGAACCGAGTTTTGCGCCCAGATTTAATAAAGTGTCTTTATTAATGTTGAGCTTAGCTAAATGATTGACCATTAATAAGGTGGTTGCTGCATTAGAGGAACCACCTCCTAAGCCACCGCCCATAGGTAAGACTTTGTCCACTCCAATAGCAACGCTAAAGGCCTTGTTGCTATGTTCTTGGAGGAGCTTTACTGCTTTGTAAATTAAATTATCCTCAAGTGCCATACCCATAGTGTTATCAAGTTCAATACGACCTTGATTGTCATCTTGAACCTCAAAACGCATGGTATCGCCGTGATTGAGTAAGCAAAATAATGATTGTAAATCATGGAAACCATCTGCTCTTTTACCTGTTATATATAAGAACAAATTGATTTTGCATGGTGATAAGACTTCAATCATTGATCTCCTCCTATGGATGCTATAAGCCAAGCATTATTAATTGTTAGGGTAGTTAAACTCAACGTCTCGAATTTCACGAGTAGTGATTAAAAGTTCAAGTTGTGGGCCTAGTACTTCAATTTCTTTTGGCAAGGCAACATTTTGATAGGTGTGATAATCACGATAGTTAGCAACATAATTATCAACTTGGCTTTGCAGTAAAATGCCAAAGTCATTAAAGACACTCATATCATTAGGGGCAATACCTAAAATTAAATTATGAAACTCATTTAAAGGTAGAGGAATATCCATATATTGAGCAAAAAGCTCTTGAGCGTTATCAGCCTCATAAAGATGGCCAGAGCTAAATAAAGAAGCCTTGCTATCTTTAACTTTAATTCTAGCTAGCTCTTTGCCCACTCCTGATAATAAGCGCAATTGGTAATTATTACTGTCTTGTCCCTGATAGAGGAAATTAGTAGTAAAGCGATCATGCTTATAAGCAACCTTTACTCGTCCTGTTAAGGTAATGCTCTTAATAGCTTTAACACGGCTTTGCATATTCTGCCAAAAGCTCTCTTGAGTACTCATGGCTCCTAAATCACTAGTACTTTGACAGCCGTTTAAACCTAAGCATAAGGCACAGCCTAAAGTAAGTGGTAATAACATCTTGCTCTTGGCTAATGACCAATTAAACATATTCCATCCTCAATTAAAAACACAAAAAAGCCCCATAATTCCACAGGCCCACCATCCTGCCAAAGCTCAGATTGGCTATCATTGCAGGGCCTGGCCCTGCAAAGCTAGCCTGCTCTCAAGCCCAGAGCCCTGGCATGGGCCCATGCCAAGGCTATGGCTATGGCCAATGCCAGGGCTAATGCCATGGCCATTGCCACGGCTAGGGCCTGGCAGGGGGTAAAAGTTTTATCTGATAGTAAAAAAAGAGCCTAGTAATGTTCCCATTCTAGGCTCAATAAAGTTGTAATTACGCTTTAGTCGTTGGCAGCCATAGCAATATGAGCATTCTTAATGATGTCATAAACCTTAATTAGCTCTTGATGAGCCTTAAAGTTTGATAACTCAAGATCAGAGGAGCATAGATCATTAAATTTTTGCTCGTGATTGATATGAGCCATAACCTTCTTAAAGGTCTCAGTGCCATAAATAAGCTCAATCGCTTCACTAAAGTCTTCTAACTTTAAGTGCTTATCTAATTTACACTCTAAAACCTTAATTAAGCATTGGTAGAAACGTAAGCGCTGCAAATCAAAAATAGTTTGATTGAACAATACTGTCCAGCGAGCAAAATCCAAGGCACGTTCGTAGTCATTGGCCTCAAGAGCAATTAAGCATTTAAGCTCGCCAAAGCGTAAGGTTTTCCATGGGCTATCATCGTCTGGCAATAAGCCTAGAATCTTAGGCAGTAGGGCATCGTCATCGATGTTCTCACTTTCCAGCTCATCTAAGTAATCAAGATAAGTTTCAGGTGTTTCTTGAGAATTTGGCAACCCTAAAATAGCTTCTTGGAAGATAATGTAAGAATTAGTGTTGTTATAGATCAGATCATCAAAAGGATAAATCTCAGACATGCCTGGTACTACAATGCGGTAAACAGGTACACCTAAGTTTTGATAAGTTCTGATATAAATATCAAAGCCTAATTTATCAATAATATAGCGTAAAGCCTTATATTGATCATGAGTGCTGCCATCAAAGTCCCATGCTACAAACTTGAACATAGGCTGCTTTTTGAACATCATCATTGGTAGTAGGCCAGTACTATCAACAAAATGGCTTTCAATATTAATAATGGAGCTGGTTTGCTCAAGATCAAAGCTTGGCTCATCAAAGCCATCTAAATCGCTAAAAGTACGACCTTGCATCAGCTCGGTTAAAGTACGATCTAAAGCAACTTCAAAAATTGGGTGAGAACCAAAAGATGCTACTGTAGTGCCATTACTTTGATTGAATAAAACCACGCATACTACAGGATATTTGCCGCCTAAAGAAGCATCATAACAAATAGCCTTAAGCTCATCACTTTGTAAGGCTTTTAAAGTGGCATAAGACTTAGGATATTTTTCAATAATCTTGTCTGGCACTTGAGGTAGGCTTAAGCCTTCACGAATGATTTTAGCCTTAACATAGCGCTCAATAATTTCGCTTAGACCTTGAACTAAAGCCTCATATTCACTATTACCAGCACTCATACCATTAGAGGCATAGAGGTTATCTAACAAGTTAACTGGAAAGTAAACTACTTCGCCATTACGAGCATTGGTAAAAGGAATAGAGCAAACGCCACGCTCAAAGGAGCAGCTTTGGATGTCTACTAAGTTCTCTAAGGTTAAAGCACCCTTATTACCATAGAGCTTACGTAATTTAACATTGAGAATGTCATTAGGGATTGGGCAACCCTCAATTCCTTCTTCATCCTCTTCACTATCAATGATCTCAGTCCATTTTTCATCAGAAAAGTGGACGAATTTAGCATCAGCATTAGTTTGACCTAAGTAAAAGTCACTAAAGCTCATATGGGTAGCAAGACGTTCAAAAATTTCGCCATAAGCTGAGCATAAGGCGGCATCTTGAGTGGAACCTTTACCATTAGAGTAAATGGCAGGACAGTTAGCTATAGAAAGATGTACAGACCATAAATCAGGTAAAGGGTTGAGCCACTGCTCTTCTACTAGATCTAATTTAAGCTCTTGAGCCACTTGTTTAAAGCGACTTAAGGTATCTTCTAAAGCAGCATCCTTGCCTGCAATTGTAGTCATTGAAAAACGTCCAAAATGTTAACAAATAGCCAATAATATAAAGTTAAGCATCATTATACTTTAATTAAGTAATTCCTAATTATTGCTTTGCTAAAATGTACAATCAGCCAAGCTGTTGTCAGTTTGAGATCCTGTGGTGAGCTTTTATTTGACTAAGGACACAAAAGCCATGAGTAACCAAGAAATAAATAAAAACCATGACGAGTTCGATAATGCTAATCCTAGCCTTAGTGCTACTAATAATGACTCCCCAAGCACAGGCTCAAGCGCAAGCACTGGTGCTAGCGATAGCGCTAGCACAGGCGCAAGCCAGGCAGTCTGCCAAGAGCCAGGCCAAGATTCCACATTAGAGCCTATTAGTAACACCCCTGAGGATACCCAAGATGAGCCTAAGGTAGAGGCAACAGCTCAAGCTGATGCTGTTGCTGCAAAAGATGCAGCAGTAGCGGGCGCTGCTGAGGGCTCAGCTGATGCCGTGGCTAAGGCCTCGCCAGAGGCGAAAGCCACTGGTGAGCGTGAGGGCGATGGGCAGGAGCCGTCTATGGCTAATGGTGCCTCCTTTAAGATTGGGGATGATGTTTCTAAGTTTACGGGCAGGCCACATATTAGTGCTGAGGAGAATCAGGCCTTAGCTAAGGGCAATCGCTTTTTCCATAAAGCTTTAGAAAGCTCAGCTCGTGCTCGTGGTGATCATTATGAGCCTTATAGTTTACCTGCTCATATGAGAGCAGCTTTAGCTCAAATTGATATGGAGTCTGCTCAAGAGCGTATGGAGGAGCGTAAAAAGGCCTTAGAGGAGCAGGGCTTAGATAGTTCTAATGTAACTTTAGAAACTAACAGCTTAAGTAAGTTGCATAACCTATCAGCAGAAGAGCAAGAAGAGCTGGCCCGTAATAAGGATATGCAAGATCATATTAATGCTGGTGGTGCTCGTTTTTATGGTAAATATCAAAATCTGTTAAACAAGCAAGCTCAGGCTAAAGAAGAATCACGTCTTAAGCTTCTGCGTAATGTTAAGTTGATGGGCATTGTGATGCTCGGTTTAGTAGGTTACATAGCCTATAACCACTTTATGGTAGATCGTAATGCTGACAGTATTGAAACTTTAAAGGCTTCATTACCTTTGGTGATTGATGAGCATACCTCCATGGTAAGAATTGATGACCGCAACAACAATTTCAAAATTTACTTTGAGAAAGATCCTGCAATTTTTGCAGATTATGACGAGCACCAAAAAGAGGCGGCGCTAGATCAGTTCGTTAAAAATGCACCTGGATTGTGCAAAAATCAACTCCTACGCAGTATTATCGTTTCTGGTAAAAAAGTAACGGTATTATTAGAGGCATCGGATAGAAGTTTTTTCCGAGAGTTTTCTGTAGATAAATGCCCAAGTAAGGATGATGCCTCTTAACAATCTCAAGGTAACCTTACTGGTGTGTGGATATTACTTACATCTTATATTGAGGTTATAAGCAATGCTAAAGCTAGGTCTTGTTGGTTGGCGTGGAATGGTTGGCTCTGTTTTAATGGACAGAATGCAGACCGAGGGTGATTTCAAGCTTTTTGACAATTACTTCTTTACTACATCTCAAGCAGGTCAAGCTGCACCAAAATTTGAGAACCTAAAGTCTGATGTCTTGCTCGATGCTTATAGCGTTGATGACTTAATGGGCATGGATGTCATTTTGACTTGCCAAGGTGGTGATTACACCAACAAGATGTATCCTGCTTTAAAGCAAGCTGGTTTCAAGGGTTATTGGATTGATGCTGCTTCTGCTTTACGTATGGAGCAAGATGCCGTAATTATTCTTGATCCAGTAAACCAAAACGTTATTGATCAAGCTTTAAACTCCAATATTAAGACTTTTGTTGGCGGTAACTGCACTGTAAGCTTAATGTTGATGGCTATGGCTGGCCTCTTTAAGGCTGATTTAATTGAGTGGGTTTCCTCCTCTACTTATCAGGCAGCCTCTGGTGCGGGCGCTAAGAACATGCGTGAGCTCTTAATCCAGATGGGCCAATTACACGATAGTGTAAAAGCTCAATTAGCCGATCCACATTCCAATATTTTAGAGATTGAAAAGCAAGTTCGTCAGACCATGAACAGTGCCTCTTTTGAAACTCAATGCTTTGGCGCTCCTTTAGCTGGTTCTGTATTGCCTTGGATTGACAAGCAATTAGACAATGGTCAAAGCAAGGAAGAGTGGAAGGGTATGGCTGAGACCAATAAGATCTTAGGCTTAGCCCCTGGCGCTATCCCTGTAGATGGTAACTGTGTACGTATTAGCTCTATGCGTTGCCACAGCCAGTCTTTAACCATTAAGCTTAAGAAAGATGTTAGCGTAAGCGAGATTGAGTCTTTAATTGCTGCTCACAATCAATGGGTAAAGGTTGTTCCAAATGATAAGGAAGTAACTTTACGTGAGCTTACCCCAGCAGCCGTATCTGGTTCTTTAACTGTACCTATTGGCCGTATCCGTAAGATGATGATGGGCGATCAATACTTATCTGCCTTTACTGTAGGCGATCAGCTCTTATGGGGTGCTGCTGAGCCATTACGCAGAATGTTACGCTTATTAGTAGCATAATTTAGACAGAATTTTTATTATTAGAACAGACAGTCGTTTAATGGCCTGGTTAACAGACATTAAGTGGCTGTCTGTTTTTTTTATTAGGAGATTAATCAAGCTATGGATCGACTTTCACCATTATCTAAAGCGCTAAAAAGCTCATTCGTATTAGGAGCTATCATGCCTCTGTGTACTGCTCTAATGGTTGGTTGTGCAGAGGATAATATTAACAAGGTCAAAAATGGCTATTTTCCTAATGAGAGCAAAAAGAATGTCTCTGAGGTTTTATCATTAAGCCCTTATGCAGCTAAGGGAACTTGGAGTAATTTAGAGGCCAAAGGCGAGGTGCCTATGGTGGCTTATCGCAGCACTATTGCCAATGAAATCATTGTTAATTGGGCCATGCCAAACCTTAGTGAAGAGCTTAAAACTAAAGTTGTCAAAAACCTCAATGATAAGGATTTTGAAGTTAGTCTTAATCTTGAGTTTGCCGTTTACAAAAATGGTAGTTTTGAGGTTGAGGATGCTTTTTTAGCCTATCAAGATACCAAGACTGCCAATAATAGCACTGAGCTGGTAGACAAGCTTATTAACAAAGAAGGGCTGGGTGATTTTAACCTTGCTGATAAGTCTAAAGTGCTGTTTAACGAGGCTTTATATGATGTTCTGCTAGCAAATACCAACTTTAGTGAAGGTACTAAAGTAGGCTTGTTTGGCCATCCTGGCTCCTTATTTAGTCGTACCATTTTTTCTGATAAAGAGATTTATCGCTCTTTCCATCCTCTTAGTATGAATAGAGTGCAAGAGCTTTCTTTAAACAAGGAGCAGCACAGCATCCATCTTAAGGCTAATACGCAAATCTTGGATTTGAACGACTACATGCTCAATGAAATTGGCTTGACCATTTTTGAAAATGGCTATGGCCTGCTCGATGGCAGTAAACTAAAGTCCGACCAAGAAATTTTAAAGCTCATCACCCCATATTCTTATAATTATTTGTTAAGCCAAGAGCTGTCTTTTGACTACGATTTTACCGAGCTTTCTTTAGGGGAGGATTGTAAGATTGAGTCCTTGGATCAAGAAGTGCTAACTCTTAGTGATAGTGACTCTAATAAGGCATACCTTGCATCAGAGCAAGGACAGCTTAAGCTTTCTTTTGACAGTAATTACCAGAATAATAGTGCTCTTAGAGATTATGTAATCGAGCAGCAAAACATTATTGACTATACCGCCATTGCCTATCCTATAGCCTATGCTGCAAGCTCCATAGCTTCTTTTACCAGCAAGCAAAGTGATTATGACTTGTTTAAAGCTATGATTGGCATTCGTAATAAGGTCATGAACGAAGCTGGCGCTAAGATCCCTAAACCCCTTAGTAAGGGCCAAAGTATCTAATATTTAGTATTGGTCTAAACCTTGCTCATTGAGGGCTATTGAGATCAAATTAATAGTTTTTGCTAAATAATTTGACACTGTAGCCGTTGTTACTTATGTAGGCAAAAACTATTAATAACTATTAGGCTTGGGACTTAGGAAATTTTAAGCTTAATAGCAATAAGTATTATCTAAATATCAGGGCAGGGCCACATTATGATTGCACAAGAGTTACGTGACGTTTACCTTGTTGATGAACTTCAATTAGGTCAACGCTTAAATGAGTCTCTTCATGAAGGAGACCAGACTGATTTTAATTTAATGTTGGCTATGTTATCCCCTGATGTTACTGACGCTGCCTGGACTCGTGGCCCAGATATTGGTCAGGCTCCAGAGGACTTGCGCTCTAAGTTTTGCTTATTACCAGAAGTGCGCAAGTATGCTCAAAGCGACGATTTTGCTCGTGGTCAGGATTTTGCCGATATGATTCATGATCATGAGGATGCTCAAGTTGGTCAATCTCAGGTATTTTTAGCTGAATGTCTCCGTCAAGAGCCTTTAGTGCCATTCAAAAGAGATCTTGCTCCTGAGGTTTATGCTGAATTAGCACCTTTAAAGAAAGAGAAAGTGCGCAAGCAATTTGCTGGCGAAATCTTGCAATATGAGACTTTCCAAGGCCGTGGTCAAAATATGGATGTGTTAGCTGAAATTAAGCACTCCCAGACCCAAATTCAAGCCCAAATGAAAATTGATGCTACAGCTTAAGTTTTAGACCAACTGATATTAGATTACTTTACTTTAGTTAAGGGCACATAGCAGACGAAGCTATGTGCTTTTTTTGTTTCTATAAGCTTTGCTTTTAGCGAGTACGTACGGCGTGGAGTTCACGATTATCCAAAGAGGCTTTATCGCCTTTCTTTAAGATCACCATTAAAGCTCCTGTACCGCCTTTCCACTCAGGGGCACTATGAAAAGCTAACACCTCAGGCATTTGTTTGAGCCAATGGGCAACATAGCTTTTTAAGGTAGCCTTTTTCTTGGCATATTCACGCTCTGATTTGCCATGAATAATTAATACACAGCGATAGCCTTCATTGCGAGCAGCCACTATATAACGACGGGTATATTCATAAGCCTCTTCTACTGTCTTACCATGTAAGTCAATAAAATCAGCCTCACGATATTCGCCATTTTTTAATTTCTTAAGTAAAAATGGTTGAGCACCAGCACTGCGATAAGATAATACCTCATTAGGAGCTACTAAAGGAACAAAAGTAGAGGAGAAGTAATCAATAGCCTCCTCAGTAGTATCACGGGTAGCTGCCTCTTTTTTAATACGAGAGGTCTCTTTATCCATAGTAGGAGTTACTTGAGCTACTTTATCTTGCTCAATTTTTTTAACCTTGCCTAACTGTTCAACAAGGTCAATATTATCAACCTTTTGTACTGCCTCTTGCATTAAGAGATCTTCAAAAGAAAAAGAGTTATCGTGTAAATTATCCATAAATAATTACCAGTAAACTAAAGACGCTAATTGGCAGTATAAATTTTAGAAATTAAGATCAATAAGTACACTTACAACTAAGAGTAATAAGCCGCACATTCTAATCTTACGCATGGCGTAAAGTATTGATTGATCATCAGGATTATGCTCACCACCTAATTTTGGTAGTCGCATAATATTGCCCTGATAATAGCGAGGGCCTCCTAAAGAAATATTTAATGAGCCACCAACAGCGCCTAAGACTAAACCAGAAATAGGAGCTGGGAAAGAGTTAAATCCTTCTTTGGCATGAGCAATATGTCTAATAGGGTTTTTGGAGACGAACAAAAATACCATTAATAAAGCAGCTGGAATAGCAATCATGAGTTGATGCATTCTAAAGATAAACTGCCCAAAATGATGGTTGCCTCTTAGTTTATAGTTATAAGATTGGCTTAAAAGATTGATGGTTTGCATCAGTACTGCACCTTCAATACCTGCAATAAAGTACCATACAATCACACTAAACCAGCCTGAGAAAATTCTTAAAATAGCTCCCTCACAGGCGGCCTTAGCAATACCCATTGGTGAGAGCATAGAGGTTTCTCTTAACACTAAGTCAGATAAGAGATTTTTAGCTTTTTCCTTAAAGCCCTCATGCAAGGCACGATTAACATAAATGGCACGATCTTGTGGATACTTAAGATCAAGTACCCAAATGAGCACAATTAAAGAAACTAAATTATCAAAGCCTGAGAGTGCATCTAAGGTAAAAACTAAAAAGAGAATAACCAGTAAGATTAAGAGCGATAAAAAGAAACCTGCAAAGCTTCTTTGTGGATCGCTAGAACTTGGACGATTAACCTTACGAGATAAGCCAACAAAAATAGGTCTAAGGGCTGATATTTTAAAGCCTTTTGGTAAAGGTATGATCATTTCAATGATCAAAGCTAAAGCCAAAATTAAACTAGGTTCATTAAAGAGAATACCAACATTAACATCACCCACGGTGAGATTTTGGTCAAAGTTGATAAAGCTATTGGTATTAGCTTGAGTATTGGAATTAGCAGCTTGATTTACAGAATGAGTGTTTGGAGCTACTTGAGTGTTTTGCTCTTGCAGATAGCTATCATAAAGCTCATTGTTGCTCGCACTTTGAGTGTTATTGTTCGTAGCAGGAGCAGCAGTAGTAGGGGCTGCTTGAGCAGCAGGCGTACTGCTTTGACCGCCATGGTACTTTTGCTCTGATCTTTGATAGCTTTGGTCAAAAATAGAGCTACTTTGCTCAGCATTAAGTATCAATGAGCTTGAGCTGCTACCTTGAGCTGTTTCATTATTAAAAAATGGTACAGAGAAGTTAGAGCTAAGATGAGCTTGATACTGATTGAGCCATTGAGCTACATCAGCAGCGTTAAACGAACTACTAATTTGGTTTCCTAACATTTTAACCTCATCTATTAGCCACTGCTGCCCAAAGCAAGCACATGATCAAGTAAAAGGGTAAACTTCACACAACGCATCCTGTGCAGCCAGCGCAGCAAGCGCTGCGCTGCAGCTAGCGCAGCTGTTTGTAAAAACAGCTCAGGTTTAAGCAAGGGCCTGACCCCTTGAATCTTTGCAGGGGGAGGCCTTGCCTTAGCTTCTTAGTATAAGCGGTAATTAAAGTGCATCAATTAAGGCTAAAAGTAATTTAGCGCTATTGTCAGCAGCTAATTGTACAAATTGCTCAAAAACTTCAGGGCTCTCGCCTTCTGCAGTATCTGATACAGAGCGAATTACTAAACATGGTACTTTAAAGTCATTACATACCTGGGCTACAGCAGCACCTTCCATTTCTGTTACTTGAGCCTCTGGGAAGTCTTGCTTCATGTCTAAGCATACTTGCTTTTGGCTAATAAATTGGTCACCAGAGAGCACTACGCCAGTAAAGACATTAGGCTCAAAACCTTGCTCTTGCTTTAAAGTAGCTGCAACAGCTTCGGCTTTAGCAATTAAGGCATGATCAGCTTGGAAATACTGCTCATAGGATGGTACTTGGCCTCGCTTATAGCCGAAAATCTTAAGATCAAAGTCGTGGTAAGCAAGACCAGTAGAGAGAACAATATCACCAATTTTTAAGCCATTACCAATACCACCAGCACAACCAGAGTTAACTAGAATGTCTACTTTAAAGTGATCGGCTAATACAGTAGCAGCTAAGGCGGCGCATACCTTACCAATACCTGATTTAACTAAAACAATCTCATGATCATGATAGGTACCACAAATATATTCACGGTTACCTACTACTTCAATCTTTTTGTTTTCAATGGCGTTAGCAAGTAAGCTAACCTCTTCTTCCATTGGGCCAATAATACCAATACGCATAATAAGCTCCCTAAATATATTGAAAGTTTTTCACATAGCCTAAAGTTGTGGCTGCTACCATCAGCTCGATTGTGAGCAAATATGGTTAATACCTTGCCTATTATAAGGGGCACAACCAAGGTACGCTAATATTAGCAATAATTATAGAACGGTCAAATTTAATAAAAGTTAGGAATACCGCAAATATCTGATTACTCTCACTACAATAGCAAACACCAATATGAGCTGGTAAGTAGGTTAGGCTTGGTAGTACCAAAGGCTATGTAGTAGTTTATGGTGCCTTGGTAGAATTC
>OGPO01000326.1_pt1 | contig 43483 bp, 41 predicted proteins | sample 1553041 | NCBI WGS metagenome assembly OGPO01 (sample SAMEA2580281, study PRJEB22360) | human gut metagenome | biome: human gut; feature: human-associated habitat; material: faeces | place: Denmark | collected 2008/2010 | reverse complement strand
AAGCAAAAAAATTAAGACTATGTCACCCGCGCGCAGTGCTTTCCCCGCCTCGCCCGCCCGCTTTGCAGGGCGGTTTTAATGCAGTTGCACAGTCACGCTCAGGCCGCGCCGGGAATGGTGCGGTCTGCAGAAAATGAGGCAGGAAAACGCATGCAAAGCCATGCACCTTATCGATGCATGGCTTTTTTCAGTAAAAACGGGCGGATTTTCGGGGAGTTTTACACAGACTGATGTGATGCCAGTTGCGCACTTTTACGCGAAAAAATCATGTTCTGCGCAGGAGTGAATTTTTCACGGCTGTCATCCACCGAAGCCGCGTCAGGCCTGAATCCGATGGTCGTTAAAATGTCGCTATCCTGTGCGGAATAATTAATTTTTTCACCCTTTGCAAGCCAGGACAAAAGGGCTTCACGCAGGGCATCTGTGGCACGCTGTATGGCACAGTTTCGGGCAATGACCGTCAGTTCACTGTAGCCCATCAGCTCCGGTGCCAGTGCGGCCGCCAGTACTGTGCCGTGCTGCTGCATAAAATCATTCAGCCGGTCGCGGATGCTGATGTGCTGAACGGCTTCATGCGAACGAATATAACGCCGGGCGGCTTGATTCCCCTGCCATTTTCTGACTTCGATAATATTGCGTAATTCGTCCAGGCGACTGACGTTTCTGCCTTCTCCTGACAGAAGCCGCAGGTATTCCTGTTCGGCCGCTGCCAGCTCATTTTTGCGTTGCAGCCATGCTGCTTTGTTATTCTGACAGGTGTCAAAGGCCTGCTGTAAGGCTGTGCTTTCCATCGTTATCTCTTTCTCATCATGCTGAAGAATAAAAATACGGTGTGCGGCGACGGCCGGTGTTAACCGGCAGCCCTCATTCCAGACGCAGCGAATATGATTGTGTTTTTAACCGTACTGGCGGCAGTTCCTGTTTTTCATGCAGGCTTTCTGCCAGTTCGTCCGGTGTGACCGGGCGGACAATGAAACGGTTGATGGTCTGAAGCGTTTTAAACACCAGACCACAGCCCGGATCCGTGCACACATAAAAACGCTCGGTGACTTCCTGAGACAGACGCCGCGATGTTCTTGACAGTGCAAGGCCTTTACATCTCCGACAACAATATCCGGTAACAAGCATTCTTTTCGGGCGTTTCATACTGCCGGAGGCTGACGTCAGTGAATCGCGGTATCTCTGTTTGCCTGAAATGTATTCCATTCCTGAATCTTTACAGTCAGAGAAAAAGCTTTCACTCGCTTCAAATGTCGCAGAGCAATAAATATTCCGGCACTGTGCAATCATTATCTTGGTGCCATCGTCCATGAAATGTGCGCGACGGGTGTGAGCAACATGTCCACACGACGGGCAGTAAATCATGACAGCAGTCCTCTGGCCTTAAGCTCTGCTCCCTGCTGGTCTATTTTGTCCTGCCACACCTTGCGCTGTGCCGGTGTGCCTGCCACCTCATAATCCATGTGCGGGAGTGTTGCCGCTGACAGTCCGGTCAGCCGGAGAACCGGCTCGCCGGTGAGGCTGATTTGCATCTGTTTAATTTTCTGTTCCAGCGATGATTTCACCTGCTGCATGACAGCCTTTTCCGGCGCGACGTAGCCCTGATGGCCGGTGGTGTTGGCGAGCGGATTTTCCTGTACCTGGATGCTCAGATGCATTGCCCGGACAAGCGCCTCACAGGTTTCATTCAGGGCGTGTTCCAGCTCATGCTCTGCATACAGACTCAGCAGGTGATGATGTGCCTTCCGGTAGGCGGTGGCCGTGCTGTCACACGCCCCTTTCAGGCGTTCACGTTCGAAATTCAGCACCACGGCCAGATTGTCATATTCCTGTACCAGCTCCCGGCGTGCCACGCGCTCAATGTGGCGCTGTTTCAGCTCGTCGCTCAGGACACCACCGGCTGCACGAAAGGCCGTGCGCCAGTCGTCAGCGTCGTTTCCGTCGGCCTGCGCCAGCGCATTTTTTTCCTGCTCTGCCCGTTCAATGGCCGTGACGGTCTCATCCATCAGGCGGGCGTTCTCAAGATGGGCGGCTCTGGCCTTTTCCAGTTGTGCCAGCGCGGGTTGCAGATATTCAGGGATGGTGTTGTCAGACATTTTCCGGCTCCTCGTCACTTCAGGTTAAGAAAATTGTGACGTACACCGGACAACAACACGACGCATTGCAGATGTGCCAGCCCTGACACAGGAGACTCATCCTCAGACCGGCAAGCCAGGAAAAGGTCGCAGGAAAAACCGGCTTACTGTTTGTTTTTTTATGTTTTACTATTCACCTCTGTTCACCATAAGAAAAAAGATAAGTAATACAGTAAGTTAAAGGGTGAACAATCGCAGTAATGACTGTTCACCGTCTGTTCACCACTGTTCACCCGTTCATGGACTTTTTGTGCTGTTTATTACTTTTTATTTTTATTAATTCACTGAAATAAATAAGAAAAAACAATTTGTATTTCACTATAATTTTTTCCAGCTCCTTCCAGAGCGTTTTAAAGCTATCTGGCGCTGATGTACAAAAAACACACAGCCATTGTAAGGCTGCCGGAACAAATCCCCCCTGTTGCGTCTGCCGAAAATATTCACAAAATAAAGCGCTACCCGAAGCCGGACGGACTTATCCGGTGCTGTATGGACATTAACGAGGTAGCCCGATGCAAGCTGTTTTTTCTTCCCCGTCTCCCGCCCATGTGACGCCACTGATGCCGCTGCCGGACATCACGCAGGAGCGTTTTTTACGTCTGCCGGAAGTGATGCACCTGTGCGGCCTGTCACGCTCGACCATCTACGAACTCATCCGTAAGGGGGAATTTCCGCCGCAGGTGAGTCTTGGCGGTAAAAATGTGGCCTGGCTGCACTCTGAAGTCACCGCATGGATGGCCGGGCGCATTGCCGGACGCAAACGGGGGTACGACGCATGATGATGCCTGTTCTGCAAAAACTTCCTTTTTCTGGCTTGCCTTTTTCCGGCATTTGCGGATATAGTTTTTCCGCTGCCGCAAAATCGGCAGCCGGGCGTGGAAACCCGAGTATGTTATCGGCGACATATGACGCGCCATGCGTCTTTTTTTGTGTCGCAATCAACGCCACAGAGCGCCAGATTATGGTGTGGTGTGTGGTCAGTCGAGCAAATGGCACTCCGTGCATTCTGCCCGCGTCCGCTCATTATACCGCAGAGTCAATGGTAGCTCAGGCGGGGCAGCCTCCGGGCTGGCCGGTTTCCGATAACGCCGGTATTTCCACCCCCGTCTGGGCTATCGCCATCGAGCGTGGAAACTCCGGCGATAGCGTCATTTACGCTGTTATCGGAGGTTGCCTTATGGCTACGACCCTTACCCCCTCACACCCTGAATTTGTCTTTGTGTTTGCGGCTGTCCGTCGCGCAGACCGTCATCCCCGTATCTGTATGCTTCGCACCGTCGCCGGTGATGAACGCAGCGCCCGCCGTTCCCTTGTCCGTGACTATGTGCTCTCCCTTGCTGCCCGTCTGCCGGTGGTGGAGGTGTCCCGTGCGTAATAAAAAAGCCCCTCAGACCGTCTCAGCGCGTCATGACGCCCGTGAACACCTCAGCATTGAGGCTTACCATAAGCTCAACCGCGCCAGCGCCGTATCCCAGTTTGTTGGGGGTGATTTGATTCACCGTGAACTCTCCGGCCTGCATCAGCTCTACATTCCGCATATTTTCAGTTACCTGAATGAAGATATTGATTTTGTGCTGAATGAACTGAAAGCCAAAGGCCTGTGCCGCGATTTTCTCGCCCAGCAGAAAGACCGGGGAGACAGGACGCATGTTTGATTTTCCCCAGCCCGGTGAGATTTACCGTTCTGCCGGTTTTCCCGATGTGGCCGTGGTCGGCATTCTGGAAGACGGTATTCCGTGGGAAATGCCGTACCGCTGCCCGGACATTGTCTGGAACCCGTACCGCCGTAAATTCAGTATCCTTGTGCGTATCCTCGCTGACGGGCGCACCACAGACATCCCGCTGGGGCGTTTTCTGCGGGAATTTACCTGTGACCGTCCTGACCTGTTCAGACGCAGCCCCGTAAACCGGCATGCGGTACTGAAAGAAATGGCCGGAGACCCGGAATTACAGAAATGGCGGGGGGAAAAAATTGGTAATTTACCCCCAGAGCTGTGACAGAGCCTGTTCCGGCCAGCCGGGCGGCACCGGTGGCGCGGGAATGGCGGGAAATTCCCCGCACGGAGCCTGACCCGGAAATCACCCCGGATAACAGTTACCGCAATTATCTGTAATTAAAAAACGACACCCGAAAAATTAAATGTGCGTATTCGCGCAGGGATACGCACGTCTTCAGGAGACGCAGATATGCCTTATCAGTTAATGCAACCGGCACGGAATGCAGTCATCTGTCACAGGGAGGAAAACAAATGAAAACACCCTTACCGCCCGCCTTACGCGCTGCCCTTTACCGTCGCGCTGTCGCCTGTGCCTGGCTGACCGTGTGCGAACGTCAGCGCCGCTACCCGCATCTCACCCTTGAGTCACTGGAGGCGGCCATCGCCGCTGAGCTGGAAGGCTTTTATCTGCGCCAGCACGGTGAGGAAAAAGGGCGTCAGATAGCCTGTGCCCTGCTGGAAGATTTAATGGAATCCGGCCCCCTGAAGGCCGCGCCGTCGCTGTCCTTTCTCGGGCTGGTTGTGATGGATGAACTCTGTGCCCGTCACATAAAAGCGCCGGTACTGCACTGAAGGAGAACAACACCATGAACATGAGCGTACCCGCCACCGTCAGCCATGCGCTCGGCCACTGGCCGCGTATTCTCCCGGCGCTGGGGATTCAGGTGCTGAAAAACCGTCATCAGCCCTGTCCGGTCTGTGGCGGGAGTGACCGCTTCCGTTTTGATGACAGGGAGGGGCGCGGCACCTGGTACTGCAATCAGTGTGGTGCCGGTGACGGCCTGAAACTGGTTGAAAAGGTGTTTGGTGTTTCCCCGTCCGACGCGGCCGCAAAGGTGAGCGCATGGCCCCGGGCGCCGGGGGGTGGGGCGCCCCCCGCCGTTGCTGAAACAGACGCTGCCCGGAAGAACGCCGCCACACTGGCACAAACCCTGATGGCGAAAACCCGTACCGGAACCGGTAACGCCTACCTGACCCGCAAGGGCTTTCCCGGCCGGGAATGCCGGATGCTGACCGGCACACACAGAGCCGGTGGCGTGAGCTGGCACGCCGGTGACCTTGTGGTGCCACTGTATGACGACAGCGGCGAACTGGTTAACCTTCAGTTAATCAGTGCTGACGGCCGTAAGCGCACCCTGAAAGGCGGACAGGTCAGGGGCACCTGTCACACCCTTGAAGGACAGAATCAGGCCGGAAAACGTCTGTGGATAGCGGAGGGATACGCGACCGCACTTACCGTGCATCACCTGACCGGTGAAACGGTGATGGTGGCGCTTTCTTCCGTGAACCTCCTTTCTCTGGCCAGCCTTGCCCGGCAGAAGCATCCGGCCTGTCAGATTGTCCTTGCCGCAGACCGTGACCTCAGCGGTGACGGCCAGAAAAAAGCCGCCGCAGCCGCAGATGCGTGTGAGGGTGTTGTTGCCCTGCCGCCGGTCTTCGGTGACTGGAATGATGCCTTCACGCAGTACGGCGGGGAAGCCACCCGTAAGGCCATTTATGATGCCATCCGGCCACCGGCTGAAAGCCCGTTCGACACCATGAGCGAAGCGGAGTTTTCCGCCATGAGTACCAGCGAAAAGGCCATGCGTATCTATGAGCATTACGGCGAGGCGCTCGCGGTCGATGCCAACGGCCAGCTTCTGTCCCGCTATGAAAATGGTGTCTGGAAGGTGCTGCCGCCACAGGACTTTGCCCGGGATGTGGCCGGGCTGTTTCAGCGTCTGCGCGCGCCGTTCTCCTCCGGGAAGGTGGCCTCCGTGGTGGACACCCTGAAGCTGATTATTCCGCAGCAGGAAGCCCCCTCCCGCCGCCTGATTGGCTTTCGTAACGGCGTGCTCGACACGCAGAACGGTACGTTCCACCCGCACAGTCCGTCACACTGGATGCGCACCCTGTGCGATGTGGATTTCACCCCGCCGGTGGACGGTGAAACGCTGGAAACCCACGCTCCCGCGTTCTGGCGCTGGCTTGACCGTGCTGCCGGTGGTCGTGCGGAAAAACGCGACGTGATTCTGGCCGCACTGTTTATGGTGCTGGCAAACCGCTACGACTGGCAGCTCTTTCTGGAGGTGACCGGTCCCGGCGGCAGCGGCAAAAGTATCATGGCCGAAATAGCCACCCTGCTGGCCGGGGAGGATAACGCCACATCGGCCACCATTGAGACGCTGGAATCCCCGCGTGAACGTGCCGCGTTAACTGGCTTCTCACTGATACGCCTGCCGGACCAGGAAAAATGGAGCGGCGACGGTGCCGGACTCAAGGCCATCACCGGCGGCGATGCGGTGTCCGTTGACCCGAAATACCGGGATGCATACTCCACGCATATCCCGGCGGTAATTCTGGCCGTGAACAATAACCCGATGCGCTTCACCGACCGCAGCGGCGGCGTGTCACGCCGGCGGGTGATTATTCACTTCCCGGAACAGATAGCCCCGCAGGAGCGCGACCCGCAGCTTAAGGACAAAATCACCCGCGAGCTGGCGGTCATCGTGCGTCACCTGATGCAGAAGTTCAGCGACCCGATGCTCGCCCGGTCACTGCTTCAGTCCCAGCAGAACTCAGACGAGGCGCTGAACATCAAACGGGATGCCGACCCGACGTTTGATTTTATCGGCTATCTGGAAACCCTGCCGCAGACCAGCGGCATGTATATGGGGAACGCCAGTATCATCCCGCGCAATTACCGTAAATACCTCTATCACGCCTATCTGGCCTACATGGAGGCAAACGGCTACCGGAATGTACTCAGTCTGAAAATGTTCGGGCTGGGGCTGCCGGTGATGCTGAAGGAATACGGACTGAATTACGAGAAGCGCCATACCAAACAGGGGATACAGACCAACCTGACGCTGAAAGAGGAAAGCTACGGCGACTGGCTGCCAAAATGTGACGACCCTGCAACAACCTGACCCACCTGACCGGCATCTGCCGGTCTTTTTTTATCCCTGAATTCCCCGAAGGTGAACAATCCACTGTTCACCCTTCACCGTATATTCACCCGTTATCACACTGAAATTAAAAGAGAAAAACGAAAGGTGAACAGTGTGAACAGTTCTTCCGAAAAAAAATTTTTTTCCTGAGTTAACGTGCGTGAAGATACGTGTAACAATTAATCGATAGATATTATATGTATAAGGATGTGTATAAATGAATTAGAATAGAAAACTATAAACGATTTGAATCAAATGGTTATATGGCAATTTTGACTCCTGTGATCTTCCGCCAAAATGCCTCTCCTGACGTTCTCCAACCCCTTGTAATACTGTCAATCCAGATATTTTCTACTGCTCAATATTCAATCGGCTTCAGGAATACCTGGTCTAAGGTTTTGTGATGGACGATGAGCGGCTGAAGAATCCGCCTGTCGGTTCTTCTGTCCTCGAACGCATCCGCGATATTCACGCCAGTATGCGCCGTGTTTATTTGCAGGTGATTTGCCCCCCTGCTGACTCTCAGCCAACTGTATCGCCATTAAGGTGAAGATGTTGTTTTACTCGCCCCAGAACACCCTTTTTTATACGACTATTCTATTTCTTTAACCGCTGGCGAAAAAAACTGACTATAAACTTCACCAATAATCAGACTGCCATCAAGATTAATTTGTTCATTTAATATATCAAATCAACTTGTTTTATTTTTACTATCAAAAATAGCTCATTGCCTTACTATAATTAATATATAAATTCGGTAATTAATTCTTAACATGCTTTTACTAATAATCTCAATTGCTGGCCCTATAATATTGCGCTAGCATTGCTTTCTGGTTGTATCAGCGATACTCAAAAATTCTTAATACAATACTCATTCGACTGGTACTTATTTGTAACTCAGTTATATTTTTTCGCCCGGTGATTCAGAAGAATGCAAAAAACGGCTACCACTCCATCAAAAATACTTGATCTCACTGCCGCGGCATTTTTACTTGTCGCCTTTCTGACGGGTATTGCGGGCGCTCTTCAGACTCCTACCCTAAGTATATTCCTCGCAGATGAACTGAAAGCCCGTCCTATAATGGTAGGTTTTTTCTTCACCGGTAGCGCTATTATGGGAATTCTGGTCAGTCAATTTCTGGCAAGGCACTCCGATAAACAAGGCGACCGTAAATTACTGATTCTGCTATGTTGCTTATTTGGAGTGCTGGCCTGCACGCTTTTTGCGTGGAATCGCAACTACTTCATTCTCCTCTCAACGGGCGTACTTCTGAGTAGTTTTGCTTCCACCGCAAACCCGCAAATGTTCGCCCTCGCCCGTGAACACGCCGACAGAACAGGCCGTGAGACGGTCATGTTCAGTACATTTTTACGTGCTCAGATCTCGCTTGCCTGGGTTATCGGGCCACCGCTCGCTTATGAACTGGCAATGGGATTTAGTTTTAAAGTGATGTATCTCACCGCTGGCATCGCATTTGTTGTTTGCGGACTGATAGTCTGGTTGTTTTTGCCATCAATACAAAGAAATATTCCTGTCGTTACCCAACCCGTAGAAATTTTACCCTCCACCCACAGGAAGCGGGATACGCGGCTACTTTTTGTGGTCTGTTCAATGATGTGGGCGGCGAATAATCTCTACATGATAAATATGCCGCTATTTATTATTGATGAACTGCATCTAACCGATAAACTGGCTGGAGAAATGATTGGTATCGCTGCCGGTCTGGAAATTCCGATGATGTTAATCGCAGGCTATTACATGAAACGTATTGGCAAGCGACTATTAATGCTCATTGCTATCGTGAGTGGAATGTGTTTTTACGCCAGCGTACTCATGGCGACGACTCCGGCGGTTGAGCTGGAATTGCAAATTCTTAATGCCATCTTCCTTGGTATTCTCTGTGGTATCGGCATGCTTTATTTTCAGGACTTGATGCCTGAAAAAATAGGCTCTGCGACAACGTTATATGCAAATACTTCACGCGTCGGCTGGATTATCGCCGGCTCTGTTGACGGAATTATGGTTGAAATCTGGAGCTACCATGCGTTGTTCTGGCTGGCGATAGGGATGTTGGGTATTGCGATGATTTGCCTGCTGTTTATTAAAGATATTTAGCTCACCAGTCTGGGCTAAGAAAAATCGGCGTGGCGCAAACAGAGCCATCCTCGCCATTTTTGCTATCATGCCTGCATACATAAACGACAAAACAGTATGCAGAGGGAAAAATGGGTTCCACCAGAAAGGGGATGCTGAACGTTCTGATTGCCGCCGTGTTGTGGGGAAGTTCAGGGGTCTGCGCGCAATACATCATGGAGCAAAGCCAGATGTCGTCGCAGTTTTTGACTATGACGCGTTTGATATTCGCCGGTTTGATTCTACTGACGCTGTCATTTGTTCATGGCGATAAAATCTTTTCTATTATTAACAATCATAAAGATGCCATTAGCCTGCTGATTTTTTCCGTGGTTGGCGCGCTAACTGTACAGCTCACTTTTTTGCTAACCATCGAAAAATCGAACGCAGCCACGGCAACGGTGCTGCAATTCCTCTCACCGACGATTATCGTCGCCTGGTTCTCACTGGTGCGTAAATCGCGCCCGGGCATTCTGGTTTTCTGCGCTATTTTGACATCGCTGGTCGGGACTTTTTTATTGGTGACACACGGTAATCCGACGTCATTATCGATCTCTCCTGCCGCGTTGTTCTGGGGCATTGCCTCGGCATTTGCTGCTGCATTCTATACCACCTATCCCTCAACGCTAATTGCCCGCTATGGCACGTTACCAGTCGTCGGCTGGAGTATGCTGATTGGCGGTCTGATTCTGTTGCCTTTTTATGCCAGACAAGGAACAAACTTTGTCGTTAACGGCAGTTTGATTCTGGCGTTTTTTTATTTGGTGGTCATTGGTACGTCCCTGACATTTAGTCTGTACCTGAAAGGAGCACAATTAATTGGCGGTCCAAAAGCCAGCATTTTGAGCTGTGCAGAACCATTAAGTAGCGCGCTACTCTCTTTGCTGTTGCTGGGGATCACGTTCACATTACCGGACTGGCTGGGAACGCTGCTGATTCTGTCATCGGTGATTTTGATTTCAATGGATTCCCGTCGCCGCGCCAGAAAAATAAATCGTCCGGCGCGGCATAAGTGAGAATTACCAGCCAGGCACCGCGCCACCGTTAAAAATGGTTTCTGCCGCTTTAGCGACTTCGGGTGATTGATAAGATTGCAGAAATTCCTTCACGTTTTCTGCATTCTTATTATCTTCCCGTGCCACCAAAATATTCACATACGGCGAATTCTTATCTTCAATAAATACGCTGTCGTGCACCGGAGAAAGCCCGGTCTGCTGAATGTAAGTGGTGCTGATAATCGCTACATCAACTTTGGGATCATCCAGTACGCGCGGGAGCTGCGCCCCCTCGAGTTCCATAATCTGCAAATGACGAGGATTATCGGTTATATCCAGCGCGGTAGGTAATAACCCTTTTCCCTCTTTCAGAGTAATTAGCTTCTCTTTTTGCAACAGTAAAAGTGCGCGACCAAGGTTGGTCGGGTCGTTGGGGATCGCCACTGTCGCGCCTTCTTTTATTTGCGCCACGGTTTTGATTTTTTTGGAATAACCCGCCATAGGGAAGACAAACGTATTTCCCACCGCTACCAGTTTATAACCATGCGCCTGATTATCTTGTTCAAGAAAGGGTCGATGCTGGAAGACATTCGCATCAAGTTCGCCATGATTTGTCGCATCGTTCGGTAGCAACGAACCGCTAAATCCTACCAGTTCAACATCGAGGCCATATTTCTCTTTTGCCACCTTTTTAGCGACTTCCGCGACATCTTGTTCTGCGCCATTTATAACGCCAACTTTAATGTGTTTTGCATCGCTGCTACTCTGGTCGCAACCTGCCAGCAGAATTCCGGCCAGCAATAATGCGGCCCCTGTCCGTAGATGATGTGTTGTCAGTTTCATTTTTTTATCCTTTTATTAATGATTACCTGACTATAGCGGTAAGGTCGCTGCGGTTTAAAAAACGAAACGCTATCGATAAGAATAAAAAGGAATAAAAGTGGAATATAAAGTCTGGCACTTCTTACTGACCACGCAAGCGCGTTTCGTACAGCATGATGAGAGCGATGAAAGCAAACTACACTTATGCTTCATTCGATACACATTTGTAAAAGGTTGAATCCATGAAACCAACGACACTACTGCTTATTTTCACTTTTTTCGCTATGCCAGGCATCGTATACGCCGAGTCGCCTTTTAGCTCACTGCAGTCCGCAAAAGAGAAAACCACGGTATTACAAGATTTACGTAAAATTTGCACGCCACAGGCGTCATTATCAGATGAAGCGTGGGAAAAGTTAATGTTGTCAGATGAAAACAATAAACAACATATACGCGAGGCCATCGTGGCGATGGAACGTAATAATCAGAGCAATTATTGGGAAGCGTTGGGTAAGGTAGAATGCCCGGATATGTAAGAACAGCAACAACTACTGACCAACGCTTCTTTACCTGATATCAGGATTTCTTCATTTTCACCTTTGCAGTAACCAACAATGCAGTCAGCAACATCAATGTGCCGGACAACATCAACGGCGAAGTCAGACCAATATTATCCAGCGCATAACCGCCGATTGCCGCGCCACAGGTATTAGCAAGCTGAATAACCGCCACCTGAATAGACCCGGCTTTTTCTGCCTGATCGGCCAGCGAGCGGGTGATCCACGTTGACCAGCCGACGGGAACCAATGCAAAAGTTAGCCCCCAGATAATCGCCACGCCGGTAGCAACGATTTTATCGCTTCCCCACAACGTCAGTACCAACGCACTCACAGCCAGTATTAACGGCGCGCCTGCTAAGGCCAGTTTTACCGAACGTTTAAGAATGAACGACGAAAGCGACGTACCAATAAAGCTGGCGATACCAAAACTCAACAGCACCAGCGTTAAGCCATCCACGCCGAATCCCGCCAGGTTCATATACACCGGGCGAATATACGTGAAGAAAGCAAACTGCCCGGCGAAAGACATGAAGATGGCGATCATCCCTGCCATCACACCCGGACGTTGTAATAAGCGGAAAGTATTTTGTTTCTGATGCGAGGGTTCGCCTGGCAGTGAAGGCAATGATTTGATAATCCAGAAAATACACAGCACGCCCATCACCGCCGCCGCATTAAAGACATTGCGCCAACCGATAAGCTCGCCTAAAAAACTGCCCAACGGCGCGGCAATCACCAGCGCAATAGAAACCGCGCCGAAGATCACCGACAGCGCCTTCGGCACCGTACGCGGCGGCACCAGACGCATGGTCAGCGACGCCGACATCGCCCAGAACCCGCCCAGCGCCAGCCCCAGACAGGCACGACCGATTAAAAGCAAACTGAATGAGTTAGCAAAGGAAACCAGCAAGCAGGAGAGCGTCAGCAAAACGGCAAACAAAATAACAACGTAGCGGCGGTCAGTAGCCTGAATTGTCTGGGTAATAAACAAACTGGCAAACATTGCCACAAAGGCGGTCACGGTCACCGATTGCCCGGCAACCCCTTCCGAAATGCCTAAATCCTGGGCCATTGGCGTCAACAAACTGACGGGCAAAAACTCAACGATAATCAGACAGGCGACACAAAACGCCACCGAGAAAACGGCTGACCAGTTCGGTCGGGTGATGGCATCCGCGCCGCGGTTTTCGGCAATAAATTCACTCATGGTGTTACCCGTGGCATGTTTCAGGGGAAAAGCCGACCACTTTAACATTGAAATGTGTGACGCATTTAACGTTTTTGCAACTTTTACGGTGTTGCTTGAGCTGGAGTTAAGATCGAAACGGAACAGGGCAAAGATTACCGGATGCGGCGTGAACGTCTTATCCACCCGACAGGTCAGGCGCGGTCTGTAGGCTGATAAGACGAAACGGTTTCAATGCAACCAGTGAACGCCCTCGGCAGGCTGAAAGAACGCGTTATAGCGCATCTGAAAAGCATTAATATCCTGCATTTCAGGTTCGGTTTCGCGCAGAAAACCTAGCGCCAGCCTGACCTGAGCGTCGGTAATCGGCGCGGCGAGGCGAGCTTTTTGTAAAATCCGATGCCATTGCAGCAGGTTCTGTTCGCTACCATCGACAATGACAATTTGCCAGATGAGCAACACCTGCGCGGCGTTTTGCAGGTGCGACTCATCCGGACGATGCAAATAACGTAAAAATTCGTCACCAGCTGACTTTCCCATTTGATCGACCATCGACTCCACGGGTACGACATCGATGTTCAGCCGATCGCTGAGACGGCGAATCGCTTTTCTGGCCCCGGATGTCAGCACCCGAAAACCAACCACAAACACTACCGCCAGCGTGGCGAGCATTATCCAGATCATGAGTTCTCCTGCGTAATCAGAACTCATGATATCTGGAAACCCTCGCCAGTTACTAATCCACCAGAATAATCTTCAGTGCAAACAGAGCTGCGACCACCACCACACACAGGTTCAGATCGCGCCAGCGCCCGGTGCATACTTTCATGATGCAGTACGACATAAAGCCGAGTGCAATCCCTTCGGTGATCGAGAAAGTAAAGGGCATCATCACCGTGGTAATAAACGCAGGCACCGATTCGGTAAAATCATCCCAGTTAACGCGCGCCAGGCTCGAAGTCATCAGCACGCCAACAAAGATTAACGCTCCGGCGGTTGCGTAAGGAGGAACTATCGCCACCAGCGGTGAGAAGAACATAACCAACAGGAACATAACGCCAACCACAACCGCAGTCAGCCCCGTGCGGCCACCGACTGCCACACCAGAAGTACTTTCAATATAGGCAGTAACAGACGAGGTGCCGATAAACGCACCCGCCACCGAACTGACGCTATCAACATACAGCGCCTTATTCATATTGGGGAATTTACCGTTACCATCTATTAAGCCCGCTTTATCAGTTACACCAATTAATGTTCCTGATGAATCAAATAGGTTGATCAGCATAAAGGAGAAAATGATACCGGCGAGTTCAAGTGTTAACGCGCCGCTCAAATCTACTTCACCAATGACGCCGCTAATATCAGGCGGAATGGAATAGACGCCGCTAAAATGAACATCACCGAAAAATAATCCACAGCAAGACGTCACCACAATAGAAACCAGCACCGCGGCATGAAAATGACGTGATGACAACACGGTTATAATAAAAAACCCTAAAATACCTAACAACACGCCGTGAGAACTTAAATCGCCAATCATCACCAGCGTGTCTTTATTGGCGACAATAACGCCAGTATTTTTTAATCCCATTAAGGCGATAAATAATCCAATTCCGCTGGTGATACCAATACGTAAACTTAAGGGAATGTTGGAGATCATCCAGTACCGGATACGAAACAGCGTGAGCAAAAATAGTCCAACTGCGCCCCAGAATATTGCGCCCATCCCGGTCTGCCAGGAGATGCCCATCGCCCCCACGACCACGAAGGCAAAGAAGGCGTTCAGCCCCATTGCCGGAGCCAGCGCCACGGGTAAGTTAGCAAATATCCCCATCGCAATACTGCCGATACCGGCAATCAAACAGGTGGTAACAAACACCACTTTCGGGTCCATTTGTGCCGCGCCGAGGATTTGCGGGTTCACAAAAACGATGTACACCATGGTTAAAAAAGTGGTCATCCCCGCAATCAATTCTGTGCGGACGGTGGTCCCATGCTGAGGTAGTTTAAATAATCGCGAAAGCGTCCCTGATTCATTACTCACGTAATCGGTATTGTCATTATTCATTTTTTTGTCCATTGGAGGAGATTTAATCCCTTGCTTTTGTAAAACAAATGACAACAACGGTTCAGTGATAATTATCACATTTCAATTGCACATTAATGGATATTCTTTAATAATCTCGCGACGTTTCTTTATGATAAATAATAATCAAATTGATAAAATCAAAATGAGAAAAATATGAATAATTCTATTAACCATAAATTTCATCACATTAGCCGGGCTGAATACCAGGAATTGTTAGCCGTTTCCCGTGGCGACGCTGTTGCCGATTATATTATTGATAATGTCTCTATTCTCGACCTGATCAATGGCGGAGAAATTTCCGGCCCAATTGTGATTAAAGGACGTTACATTGCCGGTGTTGGCGCAGAATACACTGATGCTCCGGCTTTGCAGCGGATTGATGCTCGCGGCGCAACGGCGGTGCCAGGGTTTATTGATGCTCACCTGCATATTGAATCCAGCATGATGACGCCGGTCACTTTTGAAACCGCTACCCTGCCGCGCGGCCTGACGACCGTTATTTGCGACCCTCATGAAATCGTCAACGTGATGGGCGAAGCCGGATTCGCCTGGTTTGCCCGCTGTGCCGAACAGGCAAGGCAAAACCAGTACTTACAGGTCAGCTCTTGCGTACCCGCCCTGGAAGGCTGCGATGTTAACGGTGCCAGTTTTACCCTTGAACAGATGCTCGCCTGGCGGGACCATCCGCAGGTTACCGGCCTTGCAGAAATGATGGACTACCCTGGCGTAATTAGCGGGCAGAATGCGCTGCTCGATAAACTGGATGCATTTCGCCACCTGACGCTGGACGGTCACTGCCCGGGTTTGGGTGGTAAAGAACTTAACGCCTATATTACTGCGGGTATTGAAAACTGCCACGAAAGTTATCAGCTGGAAGAAGGACGCCGGAAATTACAACTCGGCATGTCGTTGATGATCCGCGAAGGGTCCGCTGCCCGCAATCTCAACGCGCTGGCACCGTTGATCAACGAATTTAACAGCCCGCAATGCATGCTCTGTACCGATGACCGTAACCCGTGGGAGATCGCCCATGAAGGACACATCGATGCCTTAATTCGCCGCCTGATCGAACAACACAATGTGCCGCTGCATGTGGCATATCGCGTCGCCAGCTGGTCGACGGCGCGCCACTTTGGTCTGAATCACCTCGGCTTACTGGCACCCGGCAAGCAGGCCGATATCGTCCTGTTGAGCGATGCGCGTAAGGTCACGGTGCAGCAGGTACTGGTGAAAGGCGAGCCGATTGATGCGCAAACCTTACAGGCGGAAGAGTCGGCGAGACTGGCACAATCCGCTCCGCCATATGGCAACACCATTGCCCGCCAGCCAGTTTCCGCCAGCGACTTTGCCCTGCAATTTACGCCCGGAAAACGCTATCGGGTCATTGACGTCATCCATAACGAATTGATTACGCACTCCCACTCCAGCGTCTACAGCGAAAATGGTTTTGATCGCGATGATGTGAGCTTTATTGCCGTACTTGAGCGTTACGGGCAACGGCTGGCTCCGGCTTGTGGTTTGCTTGGCGGCTTTGGACTGAATGAAGGTGCGCTGGCTGCGACGGTCAGCCATGACAGCCATAATATTGTGGTGATCGGTCGCAGTGCCGAAGAGATGGCGCTGGCGGTCAATCAGGTGATTCAGGATGGCGGCGGGCTGTGCGTGGTACGTAACGGCCAGGTACAAAGTCATCTGCCGTTACCCATTGCCGGGCTGATGAGCACCGACACGGCGCAGTCGCTGGCGGAACAAATTGACGCCTTGAAAGCCGCCGCCCGTGAATGCGGTCCTTTACCCGATGAGCCGTTTATTCAGATGGCGTTTCTTTCTCTGCCAGTGATCCCCGCGCTAAAACTAACCAGTCAGGGGCTATTTGATGGCGAGAAGTTTGCCTTCACTACGCTGGAAGTCACGGAATAATAAAAAAAGCCCGGCGTCATGCCGGGCAAAAGTCACCAGTTACGTTTATGCCACTGTCAACTGCTGAATTTTTTTCTCGCGGCGGATTTTGCGTTCTTCCATTACCGCCACTATCGCCATCAGGCAGATACAACCAATCGCGGCGATATCCAGCGCGGCGAAGGTGCCTGCCCAGCCGGTAAGGCCGAATACCGGCGTCCCATCGGCAATCATTCCCAGACCTAACTTGGCAAAGCTGTCACCAATCAGGTAAGCAAAGGTGCCTTTAATACCATCGGCAGCGCCAATCGCTTTTTTAGGTACAAAGCCAACAGCAGCCACACCAATCAACAATTGCGGGCCAAAGACCAGGAAACCCAACGCAAAGAGAGAAGCCAGATAGATATATTCGTTACTGGCATGTTGATACACACCGAGCGTGGCGATAATCAGCGCCAGCGCGATGCAGGCCACCAGGCCACGGCGACCGTTCGCCAGGTCAGAGAGCCAGCCCCACAGCAGCGTACCGACCAGCGCACCAGCTTCAAACAGCGTAAAGCCCTGAATCGCCACCGCTTTAGAGAGTTTCAGTTCCTGGAACGCGTATACGGTTGACCACTGGTCGATACCAATACGTACCACATAGAGGAAAATGTTGGCGAAGCACAGCAGCCAGATCACTTTGTTTTTCAGCACATACTCAACAAAGATCTGCCACTTGGTCATATCGGTAGATTCTGTCTCTTTGTCCTCTTCGCTGATCTCCTCGCCGAACAGTTCTTCAGCTTTGCCGAGGCCATAAGATTCCGGGGAGTCGCTGCCGTAACGCAGGCCGATAAAACCGACAATCAGCGCGATAATCGACGGGAAGATAAACATGCCGATGACATGGCCATCGAACAGGTAATTTGCCCCGAACAGCGCCACACCTGCTGCGCCTGCACCGCCAAGGTTGTGAGAAATATTCCAGAAACCGAGGAATGTCCCGCGTTTACGACGCGGCGTCCATTTGGTGATGGTGGAGTAACTGCACGAACCGCCGGTACTCTGGAAAAAGCCGCTTAAGGCGTAGAAGGCAATCATCAGGAACAGGCTAACCGAGCCGCTGCCCATACTGGCACTGAAGCCCAGCATACAAATAGCAGAGAGGATCAGCATGAACGGCAGGAATTGTTTGGTGTTTTTGCCGTCGGCGTAGTAGGAAACCAGCGTTTTACCCACGCCATAAGTGATGGAGAAACCCAGGCCGATCATCCCCAGCTGCGTCATGCTCAACCCGTAGGTCGAAATCATATCGTTCTGCGCGATGTTAAAGTTCTTGCGAATCAGGTACATCGTCAGGTAGCCGATAAAGACCACCAGGTAGGATTGCATGAACGGTTTGAACCACATTTTGCGCCGCACTTCGAGCGGAAGGTCCAGGGTCGGCTTGCGAACCTGGTTTAAGAAAGCCAGCATGGGTTACTCCTGAAATGAATACCTGCGTGAGGCATGCATTGTAAAAATCAGCAGCAAATCAGGCCTGAGATAGCGTCCAGGCAAAACCTGGAAAATTTCTTAGTTTTGCCGGATATGAAGTGAAAAGGTGAGATGCATCACGCTTCGCGCGGTGTCTGGGCGTTCAAAAAGGGCAGTAACAGCAGTGCGGAAATCCCGGCGGCGATAGAGATAACCACAAAAAATCCGCTCCAGTGCCAGGTATCGAGTACTTTCGCCAGCGGCCAACCAGCAAGCGACGCCCCCAGATAAGCAAACAAGCCGACAAACCCCGTCGCCGCCCCTGCCGCCTCTTTGTGGGAACACTCTGCCGCCGCCATACCGATTAACATCTGTGGGCCAAAGACAAAAAAACCAATGGTGAAGAAGCAGGTTGCCTGCATCACGTAGCTGGCAAATGGCATCAGCCACAGGGAGCCGACTGAAAGCAAAATTCCGGCGGCGAAAATCAAATTCATCGGCCCTCGGTTGCCGTTAAACAATTTGTCCGAGCCCCAACCGGCTACCAGCGCACCGATAAATCCGCCCAGTTCAAACATCGTCACTGCCGTATTCGCCGTGACCAGATCGACGCCCAGTGTCTCGGACATATACAAATTGCCCCAGTCGTTGATCGCCGCCCGGACCACATAGACCAGCACATAGCAAAACGAAAGCAGCCAGATATACGGATTCAGCAACACATATTTGGTGAGGATCTCTTTACGCGTCAACCCTGCCCCTTCTTGTTGTTGAGCAATTTCCAGCGCGTCGTGTCGCCATTCACCGACCGCCGGTAAACCTAACGCCTGCGGGCGATCGCGTAGCCGCCAGCAGAGAAAAATCCCCACGACTATCGCCATACAACCAGCAATCATCATCCCGGCACGCCAGCCGTAATGCAGCGCAGCCGCTGCCATCACAATGGGAATGAGTGCGCCGCCGACGTTATGCGCCGTGTTCCATAATGCCCACCAACCGCCGCGCTCGGTACGTGAATACCAGGCCGTTAACAGACGCGCACACACCGGTGAACCCCAGCCCTGGAAAAAGGCGTTCAGCACCCAGAGCACGGCAAACGCCCATAGCGACGTCGAGAAGCCAAACAGAATGTTGATAATGCCCGTGGCGATAAGCCCTATCCCCATAAAATAACGGGCATTTGAGCGATCGCTGACAATGCCGGAGACAAACTTCGACACGCCATAGGTAATGTAAAACAGGGTCGCTAACAGGCCGATATCGCTACGGCTGAGCACGCCGTTAGCAAGGATTTCTGGTACGGCGGCGTTAAAACTTTTCCGCGTGAAGTAAAACAGCGCGTAACCCAGCCAGATGGTCAGCAGAATATGCCGACGCCAGTAGCGATAGCGGGCATCAATTTCATATTTATCAGTCATTAATGGCGCATCGGCAGGCGCTTTCAGAAACGGCAACATCATCAAACCTTAGACATAGCGTTGAGGTAGAGAAACGCTGACACGCGTGCCGTGCAGACAGGAAATGTGTAATGTGCCACCCAGCGCCGTTACGCGCTCGCGCATTCCGGTGAGGCCAAAACCTTGTTGCCCGGAACCCGGCGGCAAACCGCTGCCATCGTCTTCAATAACCAGCATCAACCGTTCATCCTGCTGCCAGCCTTGCAGGGTGACCGCGCTGGCATCAGCATGTTTCACAATGTTGTTCAGCCCTTCCTGGCAGACACGAAACAGCGTCACGCGCTGGTTTTCGCTTAACGCTGATTCATCGATTCGCCATTCGAGATGGCTGACAATACCGCGCCCTTCCAGCTCCATTTCCCGCATCAGTGAGCGGATGGCCTGCTCCAGGGTGAGATCATCCAACTGGCGCGGACGTAACCGACCCAACAAACGGCGCACCGCGTCGTAAACGCCCAGCGATAGTTGTTCGATGAGCTGCCCGCTCTGCTTCACGCTGGCGTTATCTGCCGCCAGCCGCTGAACAATGCCCGCCTGAGTACGAATAGCAGTGATGGTCTGACCGATATCATCATGCAGCTCACGCGCCACATCACGGCGCACGCTCTCTTCGGTTTCCAGCAACCGTTCAGCCAGATGCTGATTGCGCGCCAGTTCCTTTTGCAGCGACTGGTTAAGTTCACGCAACCGCTGGATGCCAGCGCCAAGCAACAACCCTGTCAGACTTTGCACCAGCAGCGAGAGCAATAAATCCACCGGATGATCGCGCCAGGTTTGACTGGCGATCAGCGCGATGGCGTTCATCAACGTCGCAATCAGCGCCCCTTGCCAACCATAGTGCCAGGCCAGCGCGATAATCGGCAGCGCCAGACAGAATGGCGTAAAGCGCGACAGTTCGTCCGGCAATCCCAACTGGAGCCAGAGACTGATAACAAACAGCAGCAAGTACCAGACCAGATGTCGCCCGCGCCAGTTGATTGGCTGAGAAACCAGTGACGGACCGAGCGGCAGCCAGGTGTTATTGGCGAAATAGGGCCAGAACCCCAGACATATCGGGGCCAGCGTCAGGCCGCCAGTTAAAGTCAGCAACAGCGCATTCCACGACTCTTTGCCGTGCCAAAGCCAGGGCAGCGACTGCAACAACGCCGCCGCCGTTAACGCCGCCCCCTGTAACAGCAAGGTGCGCCAGTCACGCTGATGGCGATAGCGCGAGATCAGCGCTACGGGCAGTAACGTCAGTAAACTACCGATCATCAATAACGGAAAATGGGTTAAACCGACCGCCTGCGTTAGCCAGTAAATCAGCAGCCACTCCGCGCCCAGCAATACGGGCCAGTATCCGCGCGGGCATTGCAGCATTAGCCCCAGACGCAGACCAAACGGAAATAACAGCACCGCCATATCAGGGCGCTCAACCAGATGCAGGCTGATACTCCACAGGCAAAACCATGCGGCAGAGAAGATAAAAAAGCAGGCAATAACGGTAATTAAGCGGGAGAACAACGTCTTCATCACCAGCCATCAAACATGCGGCGCGCCAGCTCTACGTCGTTACTGACGCCCAGTTTTTCCATCAGATTGGCGCGATGGACGTGTACCGTTTTCGGTGACAAGCCCAGTTCGGCGGCAATCTCTTTCACCGCCATTCCTTGCGCCAGTTTTTCCGCCACCTGGCGTTCACGTTTGGTTAGCGGGTCCTGACGACCGGATGCCAGTTTAATGGCAATATCCGGCGTCAGATAACAACCGCCCGTGGCAACCGTATGCACCGCAGCAATGAGTTCATCCGGGCTACAGCGTTTGGAAAGAAAGCCGCGTGCCCCCGCGTTAAGCGCCTGCTCAACCAGCGCAGGACTGTCGTGAACGGAGAGCATAATCGTCGCCATACCTTTCGGCAGCTGGCTTAGCAGCTCCAGACCGGAGATATCGGGCATGGAGATATCGCAAATACACACCTGCACACCGCGCCCCGGCAGCCCCGCCAGCGCCTCGCGCCCCGAACCAAACTCGGCAACTACCTGCAAATCAGGTTCCAGCCCCAGCAGCTGCGCAAAGCCGGAGCGGACGATGAGGTGATCGTCTATAAGGGCAACGGTGATCATGGTCTTGTCCTGGCGGGTAAAAAAAATACGCGCTTACCTTAACGATAAGCGCGATGTTGTTCAAGCCTTGAGCGGTTACTGAAAAAACACCGCGATCTTGTTAAACATCGTCGGATCGGACTGATTACGCTGCACTTTCACGACATCTTCCAGCTTATCGATTTGGCTTATCATCTGCTCCAGACGCTGGTCGTCATTGACCAGTAGCCAGATATGGCTTTTGTCGCTGTCCTGAATCGGCAGACAAAGAATGCCTTCAACGTTAAAAGCGCGGCGGGCAAAAAGGCCACAAACGTGGGTCATTACGCCCGGATGGTTGCGAACGGTGAGCTCCAGAATTACGTTGTCATGAGTTGTGTTTTGCATGGCTTATTCCCCCACCATTTCAGTATTCGCCGCACCTGGCGGCACCATCGGGTAAACTTTTTCTTCGGCATCAATGCGCACATGGATCAGCGCCGGGCCAGGGCGATTGATGATTTCCTGCAATGAAGCCTGCGGATCGGCTTCGTTATTCAAATCACAGGTTTCGAGGCCGAATCCGGCGGCAATCTGCATAAAGTTGATTTTGCCCGGATAGGTGGCGGCAAAAACGCCTTGCTCGTAGAACAGACTCTGTTGCTGATGCACCAGCCCCAGCGCTTCGTTGTTCATCAGAATGATTTTGACATCCAGCTGATTTTCACTGGCGGTCGCCATCTCCTGAATATTCATCATCAGGCTGCCGTCGCCGGAGAAACACAACACTTTGCGATCCGGGTTCGCCAGCGCAGCGCCAATCGCCGCAGGCAGGCCAAAACCCATCGTGCCCAGCCCACCGGAGGTCAGCCACTGGCGTGGGCGATTGAGCGGATAAGCTTGCGCGGTCCACATCTGATGCTGACCAACGTCGGTGGTGATAATTGCATTGTCATCGACACAGGCGGCAACGGCGTTGATCAGGCCGTAATGGCTTAACGGATCGCACGCTTTCGGGATTGGACACGGAAACTCACGCTGCAAATCCGCTACCAACTGGTGCCACTCTGCACGCGGTTGCGCTTCCACCAGCGGGATCAACTGCGCCAGCACGTCATCAACATCCGCCTGAATCGCCACGTGCGGCTGCTTGATTTTACCCAGCTCTGCACGGTCGATATCGACATGAATGATTTTGGCATTCGGACAGAACTGCTCGGTTTTGCCAATCGCCCGGTCATCAAAACGCGCACCGAGCACTATCAACAAATCCGCCTCCTGCAAAATATAGTTGGTGCTGCGCACGCCGTGCATCCCCAGCATACCCAGCGACAACGGATGCGCTTTTGGCAACATGCCCAGCGCCATTAAAGTCATGGTGGTAGGCAGTTGCGCTTTCTCCGCCAGTTCACGCACCCGTGCGGGCGCATTGATCACACCGCCGCCCAGATAAAGCACCGGGCGTTTGGCAGCGTTAATCATCGCCGCTGCGTCACGAATGCTTTCTTCGCTAAAGGCGGGGGCGGCGGCTTTTTCTGCCATAGCGGGCTGTGTTTCAATCTCAAAAACTGCCGTTTGCACATCCTTAGGAATGTCTATCCACACCGGGCCTGGGCGGCCTGATTGCGCAATGCGGAAGGCATCGCTCATGACCTGCGGGAGTTCTTCGATATGTCTGACCAGATAGTTGTGTTTGGTGATGGGGATAGAGATGCCGTAGGTGTCCACTTCCTGGAAGGCGTCGGTGCCGATCATCGAGGCGGGAACCTGACCAGTGATGCAAATCAGCGGGATGGAGTCCAGCCGCGCATCGGCAATGGCGGTCACCAGGTTAGTCGCACCCGGTCCGCTACAGGCCATACAGACCGCCGGTTTACCGTCGGTGCGCGCCATTCCCTGAGCGATAAAGCCCGCGCCCTGTTCATGACGGGCCAGAATATGGCGGATTTGCGTGCTTTGGCTTAAGGCATCGTAAACAGGCAGGATAGAACCGCCCGGAATGCCTGTCACAATCTTAATGCCCTGCTGTTCCAGGAAATGAACGATAAATTCTGCGCCGGTAAAGCGCTTACGCGTCGATGTTGTGCCCGAACTTGCCATGCTCCAGTCCTTTTCTTCTGGGCCGACTTTCCGGGAGGTGCTTAAACGAAAAACCCCGCCCGGTTTGCGCCGGCGGGGTTTTGGAATCGTGTGTTGTTCCAGTCCCTACGGCGCATTGCCGACGACCACCACCACACGCACGACGACCACTGCGGCGGATGGCGCAGTTGGTAGTAGTTTTGCGTTGAGCATGGAAGTAGTCATTGGGGACCTTGTTGGTTTTGTGTTTAACAATATTTATACAAGCACAGCTTTACAGGGGAGACAATGGAAAATTTTTCAGCAAGGGAAAATTGAGGGGTTGATCACGTTTTGTACTGAATTGCAGATAACAAAAAACCCCGCCGGAGCGAGGTTTCGTCAGTCGCCTGCGGCTGGGAACCGCAAAGCACACCGTATTATGTCAACACTGAAAGTATACGTGTTCCGCGCAGAACGCGCAATTTCGGCACGAATTTTGACGTATTTAGTGCATAGTTGAGTATCGATCACAGTTTGCGTTTTGTCCAAATATTACTGTTTATTTATACAGTAAACTTCTATAATATCACTGTACGCAATGTGTTATGCGGGGGCCGCATCGTTACCCGGCGCACTAAGTCCTGGCTGAAACGGGTGGTGCCGTCAGCGCCTTAACCCCGCGTGAGCACACTGTGTTATGTCAACAAGCACAACGTTTCTCCTTGAGATACCGCGTGCACAACAGCTGGCAACAGGCAGCGGAAAGGTACGTCAGCTGGCAGTGCTCCTGAACCACAGGAGACGCGTATGAACCTGGTGGATATCGCCATTCTTATCCTCAAACTCATTGTTGCAGCACTGCAACTGCTTGATGCTGTTCTGAAATACCTGAAGTAATTCAGATTCAAGTCGCACCAAAGGGGAGCGGGAAACCGCTCCCCTTTTATATTTAGCGTGCGGGTTGGTGTCGGATGCGATGCTGACGCATCTTATCCGCCCTACCATCTCTCCCGGCAACATTTATTGCCGCTTTTGTTTACATATTCTGCCGCTAAACAATTCCCCATTCCTGGCGTATATCTGGCTAACATTCATCAATGTGATAGATTCCTCTCCCGCATTTATGGGAATGCGTAGTGACTTATTCTAATTATTTTTATAAAAGCATCCGTGATAATGAAAAGGCAAAGAAACGTCAATTTGTTATTGATGTTGGTATTACTCGTGGCCGTCGGTCAGATGGCGCAAACCATTTATATTCCAGCTATTGCCGATATGGCGCGCGATCTCAACGTCCGTGAAGGGGCGGTGCAGAGCGTAATGGGCGCTTATCTGCTGACTTACGGTGTCTCACAGCTGTTTTATGGCCCGATTTCCGACCGCGTGGGCCGCCGACCGGTGATCCTCGTCGGAATGTCCATTTTTATGCTGGCAACGCTGGTCGCGGTCACGACCTCCAGTTTGACGGTGTTGATTGCCGCCAGCGCGATGCAGGGGATGGGCACCGGCGTTGGCGGCGTAATGGCGCGTACTTTACCGCGAGATTTATATGAACGGACACAGTTGCGCCATGCTAACAGCCTGTTAAACATGGGGATTCTCGTCAGTCCGTTGCTCGCACCGCTAATCGGCGGTCTGCTGGATACGATGTGGAACTGGCGCGCCTGTTATCTCTTTTTGTTGGTTCTTTGTGCTGGTGTGACCTTCAGTATGGCCCGCTGGATGCCGGAAACGCGTCCGGTCGATGCACCGCGCACGCGCCTGCTTACCAGTTATAAAACGCTTTTCGGTAACAGCGGTTTTAACTGTTATTTGCTGATGCTGATTGGCGGTCTGGCCGGGATTGCCGCCTTTGAAGCCTGCTCCGGCGTGCTGATGGGCGCGGTGTTAGGGCTGAGCAGTATGACGGTCAGTATTTTGTTTATTCTGCCGATTCCGGCAGCGTTTTTTGGCGCATGGTTTGCCGGACGTCCCAATAAACGCTTCTCCACGTTAATGTGGCAGTCGGTTATCTGCTGCCTGCTGGCTGGCTTGCTGATGTGGATCCCCGACTGGTTTGGCGTGATGAATGTCTGGACGCTGCTCGTTCCCGCCGCGCTGTTCTTTTTCGGTGCCGGGATGCTGTTTCCGCTGGCGACCAGCGGCGCGATGGAGCCGTTCCCCTTCCTGGCGGGCACGGCTGGCGCGCTGGTCGGCGGTCTGCAAAACATTGGTTCCGGCGTGCTGGCGTCGCTCTCTGCGATGTTGCCGCAAACCGGTCAGGGCAGCCTGGGGTTGTTGATGACCTTAATGGGATTGTTGATCGTGCTGTGCTGGCTGCCGCTGGCGACGCGGATGTCGCATCAGGGGCAGCCCGTTTAAGCGCACGTCACCGCAGCATCGTCATCAGCTCCATGGGAGAACGATGCTGCTTTATCAGATCACGCATCACCCGCATATGCGGTGCGGAGTAAGAATAAAACGCCTGATAGCCCGCACAAAGCACGCTGTCTGGCGTCTCCTGCCGAGCGTGCGGGCACAGGCGATGCCAGTCGCACGCCTGGCAGTCACAGCGCGGTTGCGGGTTTTCGCTGCCACACCATTTTTGTAAGGTGGCGTCAAAAAGCTCAATCGAGATACGACTGATATCTGCCCGCACCCAACACTCGAACAGGGCAATTAAAAATTTCCCCCACAGCTCTGCTGTCACCGAAGCGGCCGTCAGATCGCCCCGGTCATCAAATTCAAGATAGGGAATGAGCTGTACGGAGCGGATGCCCCGCTGTTTGAAATTGTGATAAAAATCGGCAGGTTGCAGAGCATCCTTGTACTCTACAACCAGTTTATGCCTGTCCTCTTCAGCATCAATGACCTGACTTCCTGTCATGCGACTCTCTCAATAAATACGATAAGTTGATGTATATGCGTTACAGCAAACAGTATTGCGAGAGATAACACCGCGAGGGAGATCAAAAATTTGTCACGGACTACGTGAAATTGGGAAAAATCGCTATTCGTGACATCCATTAAATTGCGATTACGGGTGTAGTGCCAGAGGATCAGCGCCACGATGGCGAGAATGCCAATCGAAATCCAGAATAACATGCCCGCCTGGTGCCAGTTGTGTTTGATAGCCAACGCCATCAACGCGCCGTAGCCCAGTATGGTACGAAACCACGCCAGTGATGTGCGCTCCGGCTGCAGTCCTGGGTCGGCAATGCGTCTGGCTTTGCGGCTATCCGGCATACAACACCAGTCCCATAACGATCACCGCCACGACCATCAATATTAAGCTAATGATTAATAAGCTGTTGGTGTAGGGCAGGTCCTCTTTCAGACGCATCGCTTTTTCATTGCGTAACCAGCGCAAGTAGCCATACATCGCTAACCCGCCGGAAAACAGACACAACAACAACGCCAGCAGTTCGCGAATGACGGGCGTGGCGAAATCTGGCGCAAGTTGATCAAGCCCAACCCCCGCCGCCAGAAATCCTAGTGCAGTACGGATCCACGCCAGAAAAGTACGCTCATTAGCCAGCGAGAAGCGGTAATCAGGCGCTTCTCCGAGGCGGGAAATTTTCATTGTTGCTCCTTTGCAATTTCACTAACGCTCTACCTTTAGCGGTTTTTTTAAGAATTTCGTCCGCCCGTTTCCTGATATGCTTTTGCCATCCGCTACAAGGAGGTCAGATGGGTATCATAGCTCAAAATAAAATCAGTTCATTGGGCATGCTGTTCGGTGCCATCGCTTTAATGATGGGGATTATCCACTTTTCATTCGGCCCTTTCTCCGCACCACCGCCAACGTTTGAAAGCATCGTGGCGGACAAAACGGCTGAAATTAAAAGAGGTCTTCTCGCCGGAATAAAAGGCGAAAAAATTACCACCGTGGAGAAAAAAGAGGACGTAGATGTCGATAAAATCCTCAATCAAAGCGGTATCGCACTGGCCATTGCTGCGCTACTTTGCGCATTTATTGGCGGTATGCGTAAGGAAAATCGCTGGGGCATTCGCGGCGCGCTGGTTTTTGGCGGCGGGACGCTGGCTTTCCATACCTTGCTTTTTGGTATCGGCATCGTGTGCAGCATTTTGCTGATATTCCTTATCTTTTCCTTCCTGACCGGCGGTTCACTGGTTTAAGCAGCCTGAATAATGCCCGCCGGGTGATCATCAGCGGGCATTATCGTCAGAACTTCTGTTTTTTCTCCTCCACCTTCACCCCTTGTGTCGGTAGGCCGGTGTCATAGTCGCGTACAACTGGCGAATAGCCATCTTGTGGACGTGGACGAAACGCCCCCATCCAGCGCGGCCGTGCATCTTTACGCCACGGACGCAGACTCCATTGGTAACTGCGGAACGGATCGCGAATTTTGTCCATGTAATCCAATAAGGCGTCATGCATTTTGCTGCGAACGTCTGCAAAACGGATATCATCGATCAGGTTATGCATTTCATTTGGGTCATTACGGCGATCGTAAAGTTCATCACTGGTGAAGAGGTTGAGTACCAGTTTAAAGTCATCCGTCACCCAGCAACGCACCGGAATAAAACCGCCAAAGCTGTCATGCTCAATCTCGTAGCGGTTAAATTCCACCATCACGCCGCGTGGCTCTTTCACGGCAAGGATATTTTCCCCCGGCAGAATCTCTGGTTTTTCAATATCTGCCAGCGCCATCATTGTCGGCAGTAAATCGATATGACTGACTGGCGTATCGACCTGTCGCCGCTCCCCTTGCGGCGAACGGATGATCAGCGGAATGCGGGTGATGTCGTCATACATCGCCGCCCCTTTACTGATCAGCTTATGTGCGCCCATCATTTCGCCGTGATCGGAGGTATAAATAACCCACGTATTTTCACGTTGCTCTGGCGTTAAGGCATTGATGACCCGTCCGATTTGGTCATCAACAAAGTCATTACAGGCAAAATAGAGCGGATGGTGATAAAGCCCGTCATCACCGACTGGCGATGGCATCGCCTGCGCCCATAAGCGGTGATGTTCCGGTTTGTTAGCCAGGTCATCCTGTGCTTTCTCGCCCAGCTCGTAGTAAAAATCAGCGTATTTCTCTAAATACTCCACCGGACAGGTGAACGGGTGATGCGGCTCATCATACGAAACCACCATCAGGAAAGGCTCGTCTGCGCGCGCAGGCTGTTGCAGAAAATCCACCGCCCGATTGCTGATACGATGCGCCCAGGTGAAGGTTTCGTCGATATGGTTCGCCTGTAAATCTTCGACGCTGTTTAGGCCATTGCGCCACAGGCTAATCTCTTTTTCCGTCAGTTCGCTAAGATAGTTCGCCCCATCGAACCAGTAATCAGCGTCCCACTCCGGCGGACACTCGCCAGTGCCGAAATAGTCATGACCGTCGAGATGCCATTTGCCGATGTAACAGGTGTGATAGCCGGCATCCTTAAAGTAGCGCCCCATAGTGGAGATGTTTTTGCCTGGCGCGACGTTGTTGGTCCACGGGCCGGACTGGTTAGCGTAGATACCGGTAAATAGTCCGGCCCGTGCAGGCGTACAAACCGGTGAACAGGTGTAGGCGGAATTAAAGCGAATACCTTCCGCCGCCAGCTGTCAAAAATCAGGTAGACAATCACTACGGCGGCAATGAAATAACTGATCATCGCTAACCAGCGCGTACCGTAGCCGCCGAATTCAGCCAGCCCGGCATAGACGCCAATCATCGCGAACAGGATGCCAATTGACGCGATCTTGACGTTTTTCCACGGTTTCATGTCCACCGCAAACGCATCTTTGAAGGTGAACGGCGTGGCGCGCGGTTTGATAAAACCGATCACCAGCATCACGACCACGTTGATGCAGAACGTACAGGCCAGCACATAGAGGAAATGGAAGTCGAACTTCACCAGATAGTTGATGGTGATGTAGCTGATTATGCCAATCCCCATCGCTACTTTTGCCGCCAGCGCCGGGATGCGCGGGAAGAAAAAGCCCATAATGATGATGGTAACCAGCGGCACGTTGTAAATGCCGTTGAGCTGTTTCATCCAGCTATACAGCCCCTGCGGCGCGTTGGCGATCCACGGCGCGACCAGCACCGAAACGATAGCGATAAAGAAACCAAATTTGCGCCCGACGGTGACCAGCTGCTGCGGCTCGGCATTCTGGTTAATGATGCGACGGTAAATACCCATACTGAATAACGTACTGGCGCTATTCAGAAAGCCGTTGAAGGTACTGATCACCGCACCAAATAACACCGCGCCGAAGAAACCCACCATTGGCACTGGCAGAACGTTATTGACCAGCGTCGGGTAGGCCATGTCGGCTTTCGGTAAATCCTGATACAGATGAAACGCAATCAACCCTGGCAGCACCAGTACCAGCGGGTCGAGCATTTTCAGCACCGCCGTTAACAGCGCCCCCTTTTGCCCTTCCGCCAGGCTTTTTGACGCCAGCGTGCGTTGCACGATGCCCTGATTTGTACACCAGTAAAAGGTGTTCACCAGAATCAAACCGGTAAATGCCGCGCCAATCGGCAAGGGATCGGTCGGGCCACCGATTGAGTTTAATTTCTCGGCGTGAACGGTGGTGAGTTGCTCAATGCCCTGCATAAAGCTGCCCTTGCCCATCGCGATCAGGCCAAATACCGGCACCATCAACCCGCCGATAACCAGCCCAATACCGTTGATGGAGTCCGCCACTGCCATTGCGCGCAGTCCGCCGATCACCGCATACAAAATTCCCGCCAGACCAAGCAAAATTACCAGTAGCCAGATAGCCGCACCGTGAGAAATCTGTAGCGATTCCCCGACGTGAAACAGGCTGTTGAGCGCCAACGCGCCGGAGTAGAGAACAATCGGCAGAAAGCAGACGCCGGTGGCAATTAGGAAGCAGAAGTCGATGATAATACGCGTCGTTTTATCATAACGTTCCTCCAGAAAATCGGGGATGGTGGCAATGCCGCGCTTCAGATAGCGCGGTAAAAAGATTAGCGCGAGGAAGATCAGCGTCACCGCTGAAGTCACTTCCCAGCCCATCACCGACATGCCGCTTTTGTAGGCCTGCCCGGAAAGGCCGACCAGTTGTTCCGTGGAAAGGTTGGTTAGCATTAACGAAGCGGCAATAACCGGCGCTTTTAGTGAACGTCCGGCAAGAAAATAGCCTTGTTGCGATCCGGTATCTGTTTTGCGGACCTTCCACCAGGTGATCACCGCCACCAGCAGCGTAAAACCGACAAAACTCAAGATTTGTAACGAATTCATCTCATAGCCCTTATTTATGTTTATGTCCCGGACGCATGAATATAGGGAGAGGTAAAATGCGTCGGGTCAGGCAGTCAGATTCTTAAAATACAAACGTCGTATCCCTGAACGGATTGTTTTCTGTTAAGTTCAGGTTGTGAGCATAATTCGCCGGAGGGATATTAAAATGAATGGAAAATTGCAAAGTTCAGATGTAAAAAACGAAACTCCGTACAATATTCCCTTATTGATTAACGAAAATGTGATCTCCAGCGGAATTTCTCTGATCTCGCTCTGGCATACCTACGCCGACGAGCATTACCGGGTGATCTGGCCGCGGGACAAGAAGAAACCGCTTATCGCCAACTCATGGGTTGCGGTGTATACCGTACAAGGATGTGGGAAAATTCTTTTAAAGAATGGCGAACAAATAACACTGCATGGCAACTGTATTATATTCTTAAAGCCAATGGATATTCACTCTTATCACTGTGAAGGTTTAGTCTGGGAACAGTACTGGATGGAATTTACCCCCACCAGTATGATGGATATTCCCGTTGGTCAGCAAAGCGTTATTTATAATGGCGAAATTTATAATCAGGAACTCACCGAAGTTGCTGAGTTAATAACTTCACCAGAAGCAATAAAAAATAATCTGGCAGTCGCTTTTCTGACGAAAATTATTTATCAGTGGATTTGTCTTATGTACGCAGATGGTAAAAAAGATCCACAACGGCGGCAAATTGAAAAATTAATTGCCACTTTACATGCCAGTCTGCAACAACGCTGGAGCGTAGCTGATATGGCTGCCACGATCCCCTGTAGCGAAGCCTGGTTGCGTCGTCTGTTTTTACGCTATACCGGCAAGACGCCGAAAGAATATTACCTCGATGCGCGTCTGGATCTGGCGCTATCGCTATTAAAGCAACAAGGAAACTCGGTTGGCGAAGTCGCTGATACGCTCAACTTCTTCGACTCCTTTCATTTCAGCAAAGCCTTTAAACATAAATTTGGTTATGCGCCGTCAGCCGTGCTAAAGAATACGGACCAGCACCCAACGGATGCCAGTCCACACAATTAACGTAACTCTGGCCAGTACGCTTTGTTGGCCTCCAGCAACTCATCCAGAATAGCTTTGGCGACCGAGGCGCTCGGTACCGTTTTCGACAACGTAATCGCCTGCCACAGGTGCTGATATGAACGCTGTTCCCAGGCGTCCACGACCAGTTTTTCCACCGCCACTTGCTGACTCATTAACCCTTTCTGAAACTGCGGGATATCGCCGACCACCAGTGGTTCAGGCCGTAGTAGCGCACGCGCATCTGTTTGCGATCTTGCAGCCCAACAATTTGCGCCATCCGGCTTTCAATACCGATTGGCATGTCACAGATGTTGAGGATTTTCGCATTCGGGCGCAGACGACGCGTGGCTTCTGCGACAATGGCTGCCGGGTTGGAGTAGTTGAGCATCCAGGCATTTGGTGAATATTTTTCCATATAATCCACCAGTTCCAGGACGCCGCCAATGGAACGCATGCCGTACGCTATTCCGCCGGGTCCGCAAGTTTCCTGACCAACAACGCCGTGGCGCAGCGGGATTTTTTCATCCAGTTCGCGCATCGGGTATTTGCCGACGCGGATGTGCGCCATGACAAAATCAACGTCGCTGAATGCCACTTCAGGATCGGTGGTGTAACTAAACGCAATGTCCGGCGCTTTTTCTTTAAGGATGACTTTACAGGCTTCGGCAATCACTTCCTGCCGCGCACCATCGTTATCATAAAATTTCAGTGCACGAAGCGGGAAACGGTCCTGATTCGCCAGGAGCATCAACACGATGCCTGGCGTAAAGGTGCTTCCACCGCCTGCGACAACCACTGAGAATTTGGTCATTATACTGCCTCCGTAATGGCAACATTTTCTGCTGATTGATGAGAATTAATTAAGCTATCGAGCTGTTCACGCAGCTGAGATACATGCAGACCAATGATCACCTGAATGGCATCGCCACTACGGAAGACGCCGTGCGCTCCCAGCTTTTTAAAGACTTCGTCATCCAGCGTTTGTGACATGTCATGCAGTGCAATACGTAAACGCGTCGCGCAATTGTTAATGCTGGAGATATTGCCGACCCCGCCCAGGGCTTGCAGGATACCGGCAGCCTGATCCAGCTCTTTTTTTGGCTCTGCCGCGGTGGTTTGGCCTCGCGAGGCTTTGTATTCGGCTTTTGAGTAGAGTTTCACTTCCGCATCTTCACGTCCCGGCGTGCACATGTTGAACTGCAGAATCAGTGTGCGGAAAACCACGAAGTACAGCAGGGTAAAGCACAACCCAATGGCGATTTGGGTCAGCATCATATCCGCGTGGTTGCTGAACATCGGGATCCAGTTTTGCGGTAAAACCTGGTCAATCAGACCTCCGCCCATGTTGCCCACCACACCAAAGAGATACATTACGGTCGACATTGAGGCCGCCAGCACGGCGTGTACCGCAAACAGCAACGGTGAAATGAACAGGAAGGTAAATTCCAGCGGTTCGGTAATTCCCACCAGCATGGCGGTTAAGGTTGCGGGAATCAGCAAGCCCGCCACTTTTACCCGATTTTCCGGTGCGGCAGTGAAGTACATCGCTAAAGAAATGCCCACGGCACCAAAGATTTTTGAGTTACCGTGCAGGGCAAAACCGCCTTCCGGGAACAACGATTTCAGCGGCTCGGCGCTCAAACTGAACTCTTGCAGATGCTGCGCCCAGTACATCTGAATGCCGCCTTCAACAGCTGCCGGACCAAAGATAAACTGTCCGTAGATGAAGTGGTGTAAACCGGTTGGGATCAGAATACGTTCGAGGAAGGTGTAAACCCAGACCCCAAGTGCACCCGCCGAACGCAGGAACGCTTGCAGAGATTCAATCCCCATTTGTACTTTTGGCCAGCCGAGCAACGTCAGCCAGGCACAGGGGATCATCACCAGGAAGGCGATAATCACCACATAAGACGTCCCCTGGAAAATGCCGAGAAAAACCGGCAGTTTTTTATCGAACAGACGGTTATGCAGCGCCGTCACAATGCCGGAAATGATAATTGCGCCGATAATGCTGGTATCGAGGGTTTTAATCCCGGCCATCATTGTCAGACCGCTACCTGCCACCGCGTCCTGAGTGAAATCGACGCCGAAGTAGCTTCCCCAGGTCATTCCCATCGCGTTGATGAAATAGTTCCAGGTCAGGAAACTCACCATCACCGCCAGACAAGCACGCCCCTGCGCTTGCTTAGCAAGGCCAATGGGTAAACCGACAGCAAAAATCAGCGGCATATTACGGAATACCGTCCAACCGCCCTCTTCAATAATGTGTACGATTTGCGCGAATAAACTGTTCGGATCGGTCAGTGATTCCCCGACAAACATCGGGTTTTGCAGCAAGATGGCAAGACCCACCACAATCCCGGCGAAGGGAAACAGCAGCACTGGCGTGAACATCGCGCCGCCAAAGCGTTGAATTTGACTGAGCATTTCCACATCCTCTTTTCTCAATTCTGTAAGTAGGAAGCCTGATTGGTTATGCGGCAGGCCTGGAGCGAGGATAGGAAGATGCGATCGGCAGAACATGACGACCCAATGGGATTCGTGATCGCTTTCATGCTTTTCGTTGGGCGGTAGAGATCTACGTTTTCGCGAAAAAGTAGACCTCTGTGAGCACAGGTACACAGCATCGAACACATCTTTAAAAAAAAGATGTTTTTTCAATCGATTAAGCAGAACTTGTGTGCGCATTACCCGGGCTTGCAGGCAAAAAAGAGATCTAGAGATGATCTACAAAAGCATTGCGGAGCGGTTAAGAATTCGACTTAACTCCGCAGATTTCACGCTAAACAGCCTTCTTCCCGGTGAAAAAAAGCTGGCGGAAGAGTTTGCGGTATCGCGGATGACCATCCGTAAAGCCATTGACCTGCTGGTAGCGTGGGGGCTGGTGGTCCGCCGCCACGGTAGTGGCACTTACCTGGTGCGCAAAGATGTACTGCATCAAACCGCCAGTCTGACCGGGCTGGTGGAGGTGTTAAAACGGCAGGGAAAAACGGTCACCAGCCAGGTGCTGATTTTTGAAATCATGCCTGCGCCTCCGGCCATTGCCAGCCAGTTACGGATTCAAATCAACGAGCAGATCTACTTCTCCCGTCGCGTTCGTTTTGTGGAAGGGAAACCGCTGATGCTGGAAGACAGCTATATGCCGGTAAAACTGTTCCGTAATCTTTCGCTGCAACATCTGGAAGGGTCGAAGTTTGAATATATTGAACAAGAGTGCGGGATTTTGATTGGCGGTAATTATGAAAGCCTGACGCCAGTGCTCGCCGATAGACTGCTGGCGCGGCAAATGAAGGTAGCGGAACACACGCCACTGCTGCGGATCACCTCGTTGTCATATAGCGAGAGCGGGGAGTTTTTGAATTATTCAGTGATGTTCAGAAATGCCAGCGAATACCAGGTGGAGTACCATTTACGGCGACTCCACCCGGAAAAGAGTTAACCGATACTCCAGAAGAGCACCGCCAGTAATTGGGGGGTGATAATGCGCAGGAACATTACCAACGGATAGACAGTGGCGTAAGAGAGCGCCGCCGCACCGCTGGTTGGATGAAGATTATTAGCAAACGCCAGCGCCGGAGGATCGGTCATGGAACCTGCCAGCATCCCGCACATGGTCAGGTAATTCATTTTGGCTAACATCCGCGCCAGAATGCCAACAGTAATCAGCGGAACGGCGGTGATCAGGGCACCATAACCAATCCAGCTTAGCCCTTCGCCATTGACCAGGGTATTCACAAAATCCCCACCAGATTTCAGACCAACGACCGAGAGGAACAGCACGATCCCCAGCTCCCGCAGCGCGAGGTTGGCGCTTGGCGGCATAAACCAGTACAGCTTGCCGATACTGCCGATACGCCCGAGGATCAACGCCATAATCAGCGGTCCGCCCGCCAGCCCCAGTTTCAACGCGGCCGGGAATCCTGGCACAAAGACGGGAATAGAACCTAACAATACGCCTAGCCCGATGCCAATAAACACTGGCAGCATCTGAACCTGTTGCAGTTTTTGCTGCGCATTCCCCAGCACATTGGCAACGGCATCAATTGCGGACGGACGCCCCACCAGATTGAGGATATCGCCGAACTGCAGGCTGATATCGCCACTGGCGACCAGTTCGACCCCGGCACGGTTCAGGCGCGAGATAACAACGTCATAGCGTTCTTTAAAGTGCAGGTCGCGAATACGTTTTCCGAGCACGTTTTCATTGGTGACCACCACACGCTCGACGCGCAAATCAGTGCCTTTCGTGGACAGCGAAGTATCGACCTCCTGACCAATCACCAGTTGCGCATTATGTAAATCCGCTGGCTGACCCACCAGATGCAGCAAATCGCCCAGTTGGATAATGGTATCTGGCGAAGGAACTTTTAGGGTTTCTTCGCGTTTCAGACGCGAGCAGATAATTTTGTCGCCGTTGAGAATCGGTACATCTTTAATGGCTAAATCATGCAGGTTAGGGTTCTCAACGCGAATATTGATAGTCTTGATCAGCGCGCCGCCATTGGTGCGTGAAGACTCGTGCTGCTGAGCTTCTGTCTCGACATTGACGCGGAAAATAACCCGCAACATCCACATGGTGAACAAAATCCCGCAAATGCCGAATGGATACGCCATCGCGTAACTCATCCCCATCTGATCGACCATTTCCATTGGTGTACCCAGGTCGCGCAAAATCTGCTGCCCTGCCCCCAGCGCTGGCGTATTGGTAACCGCACCGGAGAAAATCCCCAGCACTACCGGCAGTGGAATATCAAACAGTTTATGCAGGATGGCGGTAACCAGACCACCGATGATGACGATCAGAACAGCAAACAGGTTGAGGCGTAATCCGGAGACGCGCAATGAGGCAAAGAAGCCCGGCCCTACCTGAATCCCGATAGTATAAACGAACAGGATCAGGCCAAATTCCTGAATAACATGCAGCATATCGCTACTTAATGTCATCCCCGCCTGAGAAACAAAATGGCCGACGATGATCCCACCAAACAGCACGCCGCCAATACCTAATCCTATGCCGCGAAATTTGACGTTGCCGATAAACAAACCGACGACTGCCACCAAAGCCAGAATACTGACCGTTAATGCTATATCACTCATCGTCCATTTCTCTTGAGATAACATTTTAATTGCTACGGATTATGGCTGAATCGGTGAAGCAGATTTGCCTTATAGCGCACATTATCACGGGAAAGAACGTGCCGAAATATCTTAAACAGTCGAAATTTAACGCATTGTTGAGTAAGTAAGACAAAAAAAGCCCCACCAGAATGGCGGGGCAAAGAGAATAGCTAGTTAGCTATTTAACGCGGGACGTTCGCTGATAGCGATACGCTGCGCTGCGATGGGTTCAGGCTCATTACGAATTAAATCAATATGCAGTAAACCGTTTACGAAGGTTGCGCCAGAGACTTCCATATTTTCAGCCAGCGTAAAGCTCAGGCTAAATGGCTGATTCATAAGCCCTTGATGCAGCCATTTTTTCTCTTCTTTTGGCTGCTCCGGCGTGCCTTTTACGCTCAGGCGCGTACCTTCCAGTTGAATCTCTAAATCTTCCTGACGGAAACCTGCCAGCGCAAGGGTAATGCGGTAGTGGTTATCGTCGCTTTTCTCAATGTTGTACGGCGGGAAGCTCTGGCTTTCACCGGCGTTTTGCAGTGCGTTGGCCAGTTTGTCAAAACCGATCCATTGACGCATCAGTGGGGATAAATCGAAGTTACGCATAGTCATTTCTCCTTCTAAGAAGCGAGTAAGTACCTGCAAATCCGAAGATTCGCATATGCTCCCTGACGGCGAGCATGGAGATGTCAGGCCGCGCCAGGCGGCCTTAGGGAATTAGTTGATTTCGATACGGCGCGGTTTTTTCGCTTCCGGAATCACGCGTTCGAGATCGATATACAGCAAACCATTTACCAGGTTAGCACCACGAACATGAATGTTCTCAGCTAACTGGAATTTGCGTTCAAAGTTGCGTTCAGCGATGCCCTGGTACAGATAGGTGCGCTCTTTTTGTTCGTCGGCGTGAGCACCTTTCACCACCAGCAGATTATCCTGGGCGGTAATTTCCAGTTCGCTCTCAGCAAAACCAGCCACAGCGATAGCAATGCGGTAATGGTTTTCGTCTACCAGTTCAACGTTATACGGAGGGTAGCCGCCATTACTCTGGCTCTGGTTGTTTTCTAAGTGGTTAAACAAACGGTCAAATCCAATAGCAGAACGGTAAAGCGGGGATAAATCAAAGTTACGCATAATCAATAGCTCCTGAAATCAGCGAGAATGTAAGACCTTCCACAATGGACAGGTCAGGTAGCCAGAACACCCATCAGGCGCGTCCTCATCGGCTACGATGTAAAAATGGGTCTGGAAATGAACTTTTCAAGCCTTATCAGCGGACTTTTTTTTGCAGTTTATGGTCTATTGCATAGACTGAGGGGGCAGCACGAAACGTTAAAGTGCGATAGCCGCCACAGTGCGACGTAATGATGATGTTATTTTCAGCAAGGGATCGCTATAACTCATCAGGCCAACACCCACGATCAACAGATGAATTTATTATGATAAGAAATGTGTTGTTAGCGTTCATGATATGCAGCGGAATGACATTACTCGGAGGATGCTCCAGCGTGATGTCCCATACCGGAGGGAAAGAAGGAACGTATCCCGGCACCCGCGCCAGCGCAACCATGATTGGCGACGATGAAACCAACTGGGGCACTAAGTCGCTGGCGATTCTCGATATGCCGTTTACCGCTGTGATGGACACGCTTTTACTGCCGTGGGATGTGTTCCGCAAAGACAGCTCGGTGCGCTCGCGCGTTGAAAAAAGCGAAGCCAACGCGCAAGCCACCAATGCGGTTATTCCACCGGCCAGAATGCCTGATAACTGATTTAGCGATCAGTTTCGGTGATCCACAGCTGGCCGCCTTCCATCCACGCCAGCCACTGACCATCCGGCGAGAAGACCACGGCGTCCGCAGAAGGTGAATTGGCGTGGTGTTCGGTTAAATACTCAACCTCGCCGCTTTGCGCATGGGCACAAGCAATTCGATTATCCAGCACAAAGCCCAACCATTCTCCTGACGGATGCCAGTTAAATGCAGACTGAATATCCGTTTTGTTATGGGTTAACTGGCGCGGCTCGCCGCCCTGTGGCGAGATAAGCCACAGTTGCACAATGCCGTTATCATCTCGCATTAAAAACGCGATTTGTGTACCCTGCGGATTACAGCGCACCCAGTGGCGCGGGACGTTGACTAACCCCGGATAAGCCCGATGGTGGGTAAAGGTTAAACGTCGCTGCACGACGCCACGCGGTGGCGCGGGCAGGGTTGTTTCCGTTCCGCTTAACGGCGCATCACCTGCCGCTTTCCAGCCAGCTTCATCTTGCGGTAACTCAACGATAAACAGCTCCGGCACTTTCTCGCCCTTTGGCGAAAGTGTGTCGCCAATAAATGCCAGCGCGTGATTTCCTACCCATCCTTCTTCATAAGCACGATTGATTTCATCACTGCCAGGCTGTGGCGTGGGCGTGGTTTTGCTCACCAGCACGCACCAGTGGCTACCGCTGTATTCACGCGGATGCTGCTTTTGTACGTTGACCGGGCCAAACGGCGCAGCAACACCGACGTTTCGCAAATCCAGCGCCGGATCGAGTTCATGCATTACATGGTCGTTATAGGTAAAGCTCACCCTTTCACCGTTCGGGCTAAAGACATGCACATGGCTGCCGCCGCGCAGCACTCCTGGCGTATACGGCGCGGTAATATCCATCGCATCAAGGTTACTCATCTTGCCGCCTTCAACAATCACTCCGCGCCGATGATGGAAGTCGTAATGCCATGTTTCATCAGGATTTTCCGGGCCGTGGATGAAAACATATTTCTCTGACTTCGGATGAACGGTCACCACGCCGACGTGTGCGCCCTGTGACGCGCGATAGATAACCTCGACCTCGCCGGTATGGATATTCACACGCTCAATGGTCTCGCCGGTAAACGACGCGCCAGAAGGACGCACGTCAAATACCAGCCACTGGCTGGCGGGCGGCCAGGGATTGGTATTGGTGAGCAGGTGATTACGGGGAGCAAAGGTTATCTGTTTCATGGCGCGGTCCTGATACAAAACGGGTCCCGCCATCATACTTCACAAGGACTTCACTTTCAGACAATAGTCTTTTGCCATCGTGATGAATGTGAGTGAAAAGATGGAACATTTCGACGTGGCGATTATTGGCCTCGGCCCGGCAGGATCGGCGTTGGCACGAAAGTTAGCAGGCAAAATGCAGGTGATCGCGCTGGATAAAAAGCACCAGTGTGGTACTGAAGGTTTCAGCAAACCCTGCGGCGGTCTGCTGGCACCGGACGCGCAGCGATCTTTTATTCGCGATGGGCTGACGCTTCCTGTCGATGTGATCGCTAATCCGCAGATTTTCAGCGTCAAAACCGTCGACGTCGCCGCATCGCTCACGCGTAACTACCAGCGAAGCTATATCAATATTAATCGCCATGCTTTCGACTTGTGGATGAAATCGCTGATCCCCGCCAGCGTTGAGGTTTATCACGACAGCCTGTGCCGAAAAATCTGGCGTGAGGATGATAAATGGCATGTCATTTTTCGTGCAGACGGCTGGGAGCAACATATTACCGCCCGCTATCTGGTCGGTGCCGATGGCGCAAACTCGATGGTGCGGCGACATCTCTACCCGGATCATCAAATCCGTAAATATGTCGCTATCCAGCAGTGGTTCGCGGAGAAACATCCGGTGCCGTTCTACTCCTGCATCTTTGATAATTCGATAACTAACTGTTATTCATGGAGTATCAGCAAAGACGGTTATTTTATCTTTGGCGGTGCCTATCCAATGAAAGACGGTCAGACGCGTTTCACGACGCTGAAAGAGAAAATGAGCGCCTTTCAGTTCCAGTTTGGTAAGACGGTGAAAAGCGAAAAATGCACGGTGCTGTTTCCCTCGCGCTGGCAGGATTTTGTCTGCGGTAAGGACAACGCCTTTCTGATTGGTGAAGCGGCGGGATTTATCAGCGCCAGCTCGCTGGAGGGGATTAGCTATGCGCTGGATAGCACAGACATTCTGCGTTCGGTGTTACTGAAGCAGCCAGAGAAGCTCAATACCGCTTACTGGCGCGCCACCCGCAAACTGCGTTTAAAACTCTTCGGCAAGATAGTAAAAAGCCGATGCCTGACCGCACCGGCTTTAAGAAAGTGGATTATGCGCAGTGGTGTGGCACATATTCCACAGTTGAAGGATTAGCCAACGCGCTTCACATCGCCCACCAGCAGGATATAAGAGAGCGCGCCAATCAACGCGACGGCGGAGATATAAACCAGTGCAGGTGCGAAACCGTAACCCTGCGCCAGGTACCCCACCACCAGCGGAACGGTGATGCCGCCCAGACCACCGGCGAAGTTAAACACGCCGCCGGTTAAACCAATCAGGCGCATCGGTGCCAGAGAAGAAACCAGCGACCAGGTAATCGAAGCAAAACCGTTACCGAAGAATGCCAGCGCCATCAGGCACATAATCATCATCGGATCGTTAGTGTAGTTAGCGCCCATAATGCAGGTGGAGATCAGCAAGCCGCAGATAATCGGCGTTTTACGCGCAAAGCCCAGTGAAAAGCCCTTACGTACCAGCAGATCCGCTACCCAGCCAGAGAGCAGGACGCCGACAAACGCCGCGAGGAATGGCACCGTGGTCATAAAGCCTGCTTTCAGCGCCGTGATTCCTTTTTCCTGGGTTAAATAGTTCGGGAACCAGGTTAAGAAAAACCACAGTGTAGAAGCCACCGCAAATTGCCCAAGATAAACGCCGATCAGTTTACGATGGAACACCAGTTTCCAGTCTTTGGCTGTTAACGGCTGACGCGCCTCTTTCTTCACCGGCGCATCACCATCCACCAGACCGCCGCCATCACGAATGTAATCCAGTTCAGCTTTGCTGATACCTTTGGTCAGGCGCGGCGGCTGATAAACCTTAAACCAAATCAGCGACCAGATAATGCCGATACCACCAGTGACAATGAACACCCAGTGCCAGCTCAACATCTCCTGAATCCAGATCAGCAGCGGCGTCAGAAACGCCAGACCGACAAACTGACCAGACGTATAAAAACCAACGGCAGAAGCGCGTTCATGTTCCGGGAACCAGCTGGTCACCATCCGGTTATTGGTCGGGAAAGCAGGCGCTTCGAAAATACCGGTTATCGCGCGCAGACCAATTAATGACATTAAGCCCGTGGCAAAGCCCTGGAATAAAGTCGCCACTGACCAGCCAAATATCGCAATAAAATAAGTCACGCGAGAACCTACGCGATCTAAAAACCAACCGCCGGGGATCTGACATAGCGTATAAAGCCAGGCGAAGGCCGAAAATACATAGCCCATTTCCGCTTTGGTAATGCCGAACTCTTCCTGAATATGGGCGGAAGCCACGGCCAGGTTGGCGCGGTCGACATAACAAATGACTACCGTAATAAAGATCATCACCAGCGTCAGATAACGCCGACGCCCCGGCTTTGCTGCATTAACGGGAATATCCATAGCGAGCTTTCTCCAGATTTTGGGCATAGCGAAGCCGCTCACCATGCCCTGTAATTTACAGAGGGTTATATTTTTGTATTGCTGTTTTAGTGCCCGATGAGGGGCTTACGTGGCAGGAATTACCACTCTGCTACGCTGTTATCTTCATGACGCCAGAGCGGATTACGCCAGTCCGGGGCATTTTTACTGAACTCAATCACTTTAGCTTCGTCGATTTCCACGCCTAAGCCCGGTTTCGTTAACGGTTTAAAGAAGCCGCCGACCATGCTGAAGTCTTCTTTGTTTTTCACAAAGTCGAGTAACTCCGCGCCTTTGTTGTAATGAATTCCCATACTTTGTTCCTGAAGTACGGCGTTATAGGAAACAAAGTCGATATGCAGGCAAGCCGCCAGTGCAATCGGTCCGAGCGGACAGTGCGGCGCAAGGGTCACGTCATAGGCTTCTGCCATTCCGGCGATTTTGTAGCATTCGGTAATACCGCCCGCGTGGGAGAGATCCGGTTGCAGAATCGAAATACCACCTGCCTCCAGCACGCGTTTAAAATCGAAGCGTGAGAACATGCGTTCACCCGCCGCCAGTGGAATATGCGTTTGTGCCGCCAGTTTCGGGTAGTATTCGGCTTGTTCCGCCAGCACCGGCTCCTCAATAAACAGCGGGCGATACGGCTCCAGTTCTTTAATCAGCACTTTCGCCATCGGCGCGCTGACGCGACCGTGGAAATCAAGACCAAACTCAATCTGATTGCCAAAAGCTTCACGAATTTGTGCCACGGTGTTAACCGCCGCATCTACCGCGCGGGAGTTATCAATTAGCCCCAGTTCTTCACAACCGTTCAGTTTGAAGGTATCGAAGCCGATTTCGCGTAGCGTTT
>OGPO01000324.1_pt1 | contig 43552 bp, 29 predicted proteins | sample 1553041 | NCBI WGS metagenome assembly OGPO01 (sample SAMEA2580281, study PRJEB22360) | human gut metagenome | biome: human gut; feature: human-associated habitat; material: faeces | place: Denmark | collected 2008/2010 | reverse complement strand
CCAGTCTCTGGTAGCTAACATTTAGGCTGTTGGTAGCGTTGGTTAGCTTTCTTTGCGCATTAATTGAGCTTACATTAGTATTAACGTAAAGTGCCATAACTATTCTCTCTCTAATGTTGGTAAAAATGCTTTTTCTAATATAAATACCACGGTAACATGGTATTTACTTTTTTCATAAATAAAATGGCATATGATATGCCCAAAACATAAAGATCAAAGAGCATTATCTTGGATCATTTATATACAAAAAAGACTTACTGCCGACAAGGCTATATGTTGGTAAATTGTCTTTTTTATAAAGCACTAACAAAGCAATATAAGGGCCAGATCGCTTAAAACCTACTGTAAAGGTAGACTTCAACACTACTTAAAAAATGCTGACTACTATTTTATTTTTGCTCACTATTGCTAACTACAGCTTCCTTTTCTAGTTATGGAAGTATTGCTACCTATTACCGACGATTCAAAAAACCTCAAATTTTACCCAACACTGATGGTGTTTTTACTAATATCGATTATTATCGATTCCTGCAATTTTTTTTGACAAAATTCGACATGTACAATTTGTTTAGCGATAGCAAAAGTATGTATCTATAGAGATTGAAAAAATTTTTCTACAGTGGCTCCAATATTGACGTTAAGACCCTAGTGATAATTAATTTATACATACTAGATGTCTAGTATACAAGTAATGCTAAAAACCGCGATTAATCTAGTTTTGTGATATTGCTAACGTTTTGAAAATGAGCTAATTAACAGATAACTATAAATGGTTTTAAAATGCATATATTGCAAAATGATTTTTCCATTCATATTGCTAATATTCTTGTATGGAAGTGCCCTTAAAATTAGATATTTTCTTATAAAAGGTCACACTCTACTATTTGGTAGTGCGCATACAACTGTGGTTAGGTATTGTTATTCTAAGAATATCAATAAGTTGTTTTGAAATAATGGAGGAAACATCCATTTGCTAAGCGTGACTCAACTAAAATCAAGTGCTATTTAGTTAGTCAGGCTGTGTAAGCCTGCTTATCAGAGGATGTAGTTTAAGTATGAAGAAGATCATTGGTTCTGCTCTTGCAATTGCTGTTGCTTCTCTTTTAATGACTGGCTGTGGTGGCGAGTCCAAGCAAGTAATCCGTCTTTCTCACTCTCAGATTGAGACCCATCCAGACCACTTAGGTGCTTTAGCATTTAAGCAAGTTGTTGAGAGCAAGTTAGGCGATAAGTTTGAGGTTCAAATTTTCCCTAATGCAACTTTAGGCGCTAACGAAAAGGTTCTAGAGTTAATTAAGCAAGGCTCTGTTCAGTACTTAGTAGTATCCACAGCTAACATTGAGTCTTTCGACAAGTTATACGCTATTTTCTCCATCCCATATTTATTCACCTCCGAATCTGCTTTCGAGAAGTTCATTACTGATCCAGCTATCTTAGAGCAATTAAGTGTTAACAGCGCTAAGACTGGTTTCGAGCCTGTTGCCGCCTTTACTGCTGGTACTCGTAACTTCTACTCTAAGACCCCAATTAAGAGCGTAGCTGACTTACAAGGTAAGAAGTTCCGTGTACAAGCTGGCCCTGTAAACGTAGCTATGATGCAAGCTTTCGGCGCTGCTGCTACCCCAATGAGCTTCGGTGAAGTTTACTCCGCTTTACAACAATCAGTTATCGATGGCGCTGAGAATAATGAGCTTGCTTTAACTGACCAGAAGCACGGTGAAATTACCAAGTTCTTCTCTTACGATATGCACCAGATGTGCCCTGACATGTTAGTAGCCTCTAATGCATTCTTAACCAAGTTAAGTGCAGACGAGCGCAAGGTCTTTGACGAGGCCGCTCAGGCTGCTCAAAAGGCTGAGTTTGCTGCATGGCACGACTCTATTGCTAAGGCCAAGGCTAAGGCTCAAGAGATGGGCGTTCAATTCATTGAGGTTGATGTTAACGAGTTCCGTAACAAAGTCTTACCTTTACACGAGCAGATCTTAGGCGAGACTCCAGACCTCAAGAAGTTATATGACGAGGCATCTGCTGCTAACGCTGCTGCTGCCAAGTAATATTTTTAAGCTTTAAGCTTAATAAGCTAGCTTCTTAATAGGTTTTAGCCGAGCTTGGAAAGCTAGCATTCGGTAGCCAAATATTAATCATCTTATTTGGCTACCTTAAAAGTAGACTTGCAACAATTAAATAGTAACAACTAATAGCAATCGGCCCCTGCCTAATCTTATTTTCTGATTTTTCTAATTCTGATTTTAACTATAGGTTACGAATTTTCGTAGGCCTAACTTTAGTGCAGCTCAAAATTAGCAAAATCAAAAAAAATTATTAACTTCTAGGGCTTATTTATCAGTTTTTACTAATTATTGGTGTTGTGTTGTTTAAGTTTGAGTGTTTGAAGTTTTACTATCTTTATGGAGCTTATTAATTACTATGGCAATTAGTCTTTAATATGAAAGATAGTAAGGTCAGTATGTGCTCACTAAGAGGAGATCTCTTATGCAGGCTCTGCGCAAAGTGCTCGATAAGTCCATTATGTCATTCTGCGTCTTCTTATTTATGATGATGACTGTCATTGGCTCTTATCAGATTATTACCCGTTATTTCTTTAACTCTCCATCTACCATTTCTGAAGAGTTAATCACCTATAGCTTTACTTGGCTATCTATTTTGTCAGCCTCTTACGTATTTGGTCAGCGTGGCCACCTCTGTATGGCTTTCGTATATAGCAAGTTTACTGGTGCTAAACGTGTCTATTTAGACATGTTCTCCGAGATATTGGTAATTATCACTGCTGTTCTCTTATTAATCTACGGTGGTTATGTAATGGCAGCACAAAACATGTCTCAGCTTACTGCCTCTTTAGGTGTAAACATGGGTCTTATGTATGCTGTATTGCCTTTATCTGGCGTGATTATCCTTGTTTACGGCATTTTAAATTTTGCAGACATGGTTAAGAAGCTCAAAGATCCAGATCTTGCATCTTATGGCGCTGAGACTGAAGAGCAGTAATAGGAGAGCAGTACTATGACAATTACCGTTGGCCTAACTATGGCATTAGTCTTGGTTGCCCTATTAGTCTTGGGTGTACCAATTTGTATTTCCATTGCCATTTCCTCTGTATGTGCAGGCGCTGCAGCTCTTGATTTTAATATGATGTTGCAAACTGGCGCTCAAAGAACATTCTCTGGTATTTCCGTATTCACCTTAATTGCAATTCCATTCTTCATCCTTGCAGGTAATATTATGAACCGAGGAGGAATTGCGATACGTCTAATGAACTTTGCACGTTTATTAGTAGGTAAGGTTCCTGGCTCCTTTGCTCATACCAACACCATGGCTAATATGATGTTCGGTGCTATCTCTGGTTCTGGTGTAGCTGCTGCCTCTGCTATGGGTACCATTATTGGCCCTATCGCTGAAAAGGAAGGCTATTCTAAGAATTACATGGCCGTTATCAATATTGCCTCAGCACCAACTGGTCTTTTAATTCCACCTTCAAACGTTTTAATTACCTACTCCTTAGTATCTGGTGGTACCTCTGTAGCTGCCTTATTCTTAGCTGGCTACGTTCCAGGTATCTTATGGGGCTTAGGCTGTATGATTGTTGGCTTTATTGCTGCCAAGCGTTTAGGTTACAAGGGCGATAGCCAAAAGATTACCTTAGCTTTAGCTACTAAGATTACTATCGAAGCTTTACCATCCTTACTCTTAATTGCTATCGTAATCGGTGGTATTGTTGCTGGTGCATTCACTGCAACTGAGGGTGCTGTAGTAGCTGTAGTTTACTCTTTAATTCTTTCTGTACTCTACAGATCTATTACTTGGGCTGATTTAAAGAAGATCTATGCTGATTCAGCTGCCATGACTGGCATTATCGTGCTCTTGATTGGTGTATCTTCTATCATGTCTTGGGTTATTTCTTTCGTAAATATCCCAGCAGCAGTAGGCGAGCTTTTAAATGGTATTTCCTCCAATAAGATTGTTATCTTACTTATTATTAACATTTTCTTATTGTTTGTTGGTACCTTCCTTGATACTACCCCAGCAATCTTAATTTTCACCCCTATCTTCTTACCTATTGCTATGCAGTGTGGTTTATCCCCTGTAGAGTTCGGTATCGTGATTGTTTACAACTTATGTATCGGTACCATTACCCCTCCAGTAGGTAACATTCTCTTCGTAGGTGTTAAGGTTGCTAAGACCTCAATTGAGAAGGTAATTAAGCCTCTACTTCCTTACTACATTGTAATTATCGCTGTACTATTGTTGTGCACTTATTTCCCTACCGTTTCAAGCTTCATTCCAGAGCTTGCAGGTTACGATGCAACTTTAAAGTAGTACCCTTTTAACTATCCCTAACGGCCAGTCACAAGTTAACAAAAGCCAGTGACTGGCTCTTAAACATAGAGCACTAAAATAATCTTAAGTGCTTAACAAAAAACCTTTCCAATACTTACTAAGAAAAGCAAACTAGTTGACAAAATCTGTGTGTGTCTGAGTTTGCCATGGTCATAACAAGTTATTTTTAACGACTAAGAGCCTTAACTTTTAGTTAATGTTACAGACAGGGAACTTTTATGAAAGCTTTTATGGATCAGGATTTCTTATTAGAAACTGAAACTGCCAAAGAATTATTCCACGATCACGCTGCTAAGATGCCAATTATTGACTATCACTGTCACATCAACCCAGCACAAATCGCTCTTAACCACCAGTTTAAGAATATTACTGAGGCATGGTTAGGCGGCGATCACTATAAGTGGCGTATGATCCGTTCCAATGGTGTTCCAGAGAGCTTAATTACAGGTAAGGAAAGCTCTGATTATGAGAAGTTTGAACAATTTGCTAAGACCTTACCTCGTGCCATTGGCAACCCACTTTACCACTGGACTCACCTTGAGTTACAGCGCTATTTTGGCATTACCAAGACCTTAAGCGAGAAGACTTGCAAAGAAATCTGGGAAGAGTGTAACGCAAAGCTTGCTCAAGAGGACTTCCGTGTACAAGGTATTATCAAGCGCTCTAATGTTAAGCTGGTAGCTACCACTGATGATCCAGGTGATAGCTTAGAGTGGCACCAAAAGATTGCACAAAATCCATGCTCTTGTGAGGTAGTTCCAGCATGGCGTCCTGATAAGGCCATGAAGATTGAAAATGATGGCTTTAAGGACTATGTAGAGCACATTGCTAAGCTTACCAATCGCACTATCAAGACCTGTGAAGAGTTCTTTGCTGCTTTAGATGAGCGTATGGAGTTCTTTAATCAAATGGGTTGTAAGGCATCTGATCACGGTGTTGATTATGCTTACTGCCGCATTGTTGATCAGGGCGTTTTAGAGCAGATCTTCCAAAAGGGCTTAAATAACGAGTGCTTAACCGAAGACGAAATTGAAGCTTATAAGTCCATGATCTTAATTCACTTAGCTAAGGGTTATGCTAAGTATGGTTGGGTAATGCAAATGCACTATGGTGCTATTCGTGATCCTAACACCAAGATGTTTAAGATCTTAGGCGCTGACACTGGCTTTGATTGCGTTGATAACCGTGCTTGCGCTCGTGGCATCTCTGCTCTTATGAATGCTTTAAATGAGGCTGATGCTCTTCCTAAGATGATTTGGTACTCCTTAAACCCATCTGACAATGCAGCTATTGCTACTGCTATTGGTTCTTTCCAAGGTCCAGAGGCTCAAGGCAAGATTCAGCAAGGTTCTGCATGGTGGTTTAATGACACCTATCAGGGCATGGTTGACCAAATGACCTCTTTGGCTAACCTCTCTGTATTAGGCAACTTTGTTGGTATGCTTACCGACTCCAGAAGCTTCTTATCTTATACCCGCCACGAGTACTTCCGTCGTATTATGTGTAACTTAATCGGCAACCTCGTTGAAAAAGGCATGTATCCAAAGGATATGGAGTTCTTAGGCCAGATTGTTGAGGATATTTCCTTTAACAACACCAATCGCTATTTCAACTTCAACGTTAAATAGCATGCTATGAGCCCAGAGATACTAAGCACACCAACTATTACAAGTGCTTTTAGCCACACCCTAAAAGCAAAGCACACACAAGATAGACAATAGCCCTATCTCATCACTTGTTTAGTTAAGAGCTCCTACTTAAAGCAGCTCTGGGCCCAACCAAAAAAAACATCTCCTAAAGCCTACTACCACCTAACCGTAGTAGGCTTTTTTCATGCGCCATCCACCTTACAGCTCCCTACAGCGCCCGCTCACTCCAGCGCTACCTACTCCAACTCCCGCTTACGCTTAAGCTTCTTCTGCGCCCGCACCAGCATCATCAGCACAAGTTTATGTTCCATCCTTTACACTCAACTATTGCAGCAGTTGTAACTACTGCTCCTACTCATAAAATTACAGTGAATAAAGAACAAGCTAAGGATAGCCATTAACGCCCAGACTTATATGCTAGCTTATTTGAGAAGTTAGGCGGAAAAATTAAACTTAAACTAAGATATCTATGTATAGATTTGCTATCATAATTCTGTAGCTAGTAGTTTGCTAGCTTTAACCTTTAGCTGGCATAATTTCGACTTATTTATCTTTCCAGAATTAGCTAATTCAATTTTTACAGTTAAATAAGCCTAAAGGATTTAGGAAGATTCATTCTTATGCTTACAGACAAACAACAAAAGGCTGCCGCTGCTGAGTTTGCAGCTAATTGGGAAGGCAAAGGATACGAAAAAGGAGAGTCTCAACCTTTTTGGCTAGACTTGCTTACCAATGTTTTTGGTATTGAACACGCCGCCCAATTTATCTCCTTTGAAAACCAAGTTAAGCTATCTAACACTAGTTTTATTGATGGCTTTATCGATAAGACTCATGTTCTTATTGAGCAAAAGAGTCTTGACAAAGATTTGCTTAAGCCTATTAAGCAAAGTGATGGCTCTTCTCTTACTCCATATGAGCAAGCTAGGCGCTATGCCAATGAACTTCCTTACTCTAAAAGACCAAGATGGGTTGTGGTTAGCAACTTCAAGTCATTTTTAGTTTATGACATGGAAAACCCTAGTGGTAAGCCAGAGGAAATCTTACTTAAAGACCTTGCTAAAGATTATAAGCGTCTACAATTTTTAGTTGACGACCATAATGCCAAAATTAAAAAAGAGCTTGAGGTCTCGGTTAAAGCAGGCGACTTAGTGGGATTAATCTACGACAATCTCTTAAAAGAGTACATTAATCCAGAGTCTCCAGAAACTCTCAAAAGCTTAAATGTTTTATGCGTGCGCTTAGTATTCTGTCTGTATGCCGAAGATGCTGGTATCTTTGGCAAGCCTAATATGTTCCATGACTACTTAGCGCCTATTGAGGCATCAAAAATTCGTAAAAGCTTAATTGAGTTGTTTGAGGTTCTCAATACTCCTTATGATCAACGTGATCCTTATATGGAAGCTGAGTTATCTGCTTTCCCATATGTAAATGGCGGTCTCTTTGCTAATGAGAACATTGAGATTCCTAATTTTACAGAGGATCTTAAGACCACCTTATTAAGTAAGGCCAGCGATGATTTTGACTGGAGTGAGATTTCTCCAACTATCTTTGGTGCTATTTTTGAGAGTACCTTAAACCCTGAAACTCGTAGACAAGGAGGCATGCACTATACCTCTATTGAGAATATTCACAAGGTTATTGATCCTTTATTTTTGAATGACCTCAAAGACGAGTTTAAGGCTATTCTTAATACCAAAGCCAATCGCCCTCGCAAGCAAAAGCTATCTGAGTTTAGAGAGAAACTAGCCAGCTTAAGATTCCTTGATCCTGCTTGTGGCTCAGGTAACTTTCTAACCGAGACCTACCTATCTTTAAGACGCTTAGAAAACGAGGCTATTAAAGAAGAGTTTGACTTTAAATCTATGCTGGGTGACTTTAGCAATCCTATTAAAGTAGGCATTCACCAGTTCTATGGCATTGAGATTAACGACTTTGCTGTAACTGTTGCTAAAACAGCCCTCTGGATTGCTGAGTCTCAAATGATGACTGAAACCGAGAAAATCGTACAAAAAGATCTCGACTTTTTGCCTCTCAAAAACTACTCGCACATTGTAGAAGGCAACGCCCTACACTTAGATTGGGCGCAAGTCATTGCCCCTTCCGAGCTTAACTACATCATTGGCAACCCTCCATTTTTGGGTGCCAGAGTTATGTCAAAAGAGCAGAAGCAAGATCTTTTAGATATTTTTGGTAAAGACTGGAAAAATGTAGGAAATTTAGACTATGTTTCTGGCTGGTATAAAAAGTCTTTTGACCTCATAAAAGGCACAACAATTCAAGCTGCCCTTGTATCAACCAACTCTCTATGCCAAGGCGAATCTGTTGCGAATTTGTGGCAACCTTTAATAAGTTCTGGATTGGTTATTAATTTTGCACATAGAACCTTTCAATGGGATAGTGAAGCAAGCATAAAAGCTCATGTACATTGTATTATTGTTGGCTTTAGTGATAATACGGCTGCAAAGGAAAACAAGTACATTTTTGATCAAGGCGTTGTTAATGAGGTAAAGCATATTAATGCTTACCTAATTGATGCCGGTGATACCTTTGTAGAGAGTACCAATAAACCTTTATGCAATGTTCCAAGCCTTGGAATTGGTAACCAGCCTATTGATGGTGGATTTTATCTATTTTCTAAAGAGGAAATGGATGATTTTGTTGCAAAAGAGCCATTATCTCAAGAATTTTTTAAACCATGGTACGGTACGCAAGAGTTTATTACCAATAAACCAAGATATTGTCTTTGGTTAGGAGAGTGCTCTCCTGCTCAATTACGTAAAATGCCACTGTGCTTAGAACGCATCAATTTGGTTAGAAATTACCGATTAAAAAGTAAACGAGCAAATACTTTAAAACTTGCTGATACTCCTACGAGATTTCAAGTTGAGAATATGCCGAAAGATGACTATATCCTTATTCCAAAATTAACACCTGAAAGTAGGTTATGGATTCCTATGGGATTTCTTTCACCTGATGTGTTATGTAGTGATTTAGTTCAAATAATTCCTAAAGGAACTATTTACCATTTTGGTATTTTAACTTCTTCATTGCACTTAGCATGGATTAAAACTGTATGTGGTCGGTTTGGAAATAGTTATCGCTATAGTGGAAAAGTTGTGTACAACAATTTCCCTTGGCCAGAGCCTACTGATGCGCAAAAGGCTAAGATTGAAAAGACTGCGCAAGGTATTTTGGATGCCCGTGCTCTTTATCCTGATTCATCTTTAGCTGACTTGTATGATGATGCTGTAATGCCTATTGAGCTTCGTAAGGCTCACCAGGCTAATGATAAGGCTGTATTGGAGGCCTATGGCTTCCCAACTAAGGACTTTAGTGAGTCTGATATTGTTGCTAAACTCTTTGAGATGTATGAGGCCTTAATCAAGAAGGAGCAGGATGTGGTTAAAGAAAAGCCACAGAAAGTCAAGCGTACTCGCAAAGCTAAGGATTAAAACCAATACTTGTGACGGTTTGGGCAATCGTGCTCTTAGATAGCTCCTTTAAATATGCTTGAAGGAGCTTTGAAAGTGTGACGATTGGACTCTTGAAACTAAAAAGGCTCAGCCTGTTGGGGCTGAGCCTTTTTTAGCTTAAGCTAGCGTAAGCACAGGCTTACGCTTGGGTGGGACGCTAACTTTGGGATGGAGGGTTAGCGCTGGCAGGAGTGGTATTTGAGGACTTGGCTAGAGATTTTTCGTTTTCTTTGGCCTTGGCAATATTGGTCAGCATAACGGACTCAATAGTGTTTTCCTCTACCTTTAAGATTTCCAGCTTCCACTTGGTAAGAGCAATTACCTCACCTGCTTGAGGCATTCTTTGTAAGTAATCAAGAATAAAGCCTGCAATAGTATGGTAAGTATCTGAGGTTGGAACGGTAAAGCCAGTTAAGCGTGATACGTCCTTTAAAATAGCACCACCATCAATCTTAAAGACACCAGGGCTCATACGAACTAACTCTGGTACCTCAGTTTGATCTGGCAATTCGCCCGCAATCTCTTCCATGATGTCATGTAAGGTTACAATACCTTCAAAGTTACCAAACTCATCGAAAACAAAAGCAAAATTTTTCTTAGATTTTCTAAACTCTTCTAAAGCCTTAGTAACTGATACAGTCTCAGGAAGATATAAAGGCTCACGAATCTTACTTTCTAATAAAGCTTCGCTATTGGTTCTATCCATACTTTGAGCTAAAGCGTTAGCTGCTTCTTTAGCCTCTGGTGTGGTATTTTGTCGACTGGAGAGTACAACTACGCCACTATCCATATATAGCTTAGTAGCTAAGATTTCATCACGCTTTAAGTAACCTAATGGCACTTCTCTTTGGTTGTCTTTATAAGCCACCAAACGAGAGCTTGGCATAGTCTTTAAGCTTTCAATAATCTCATCAATATTGTCAGAGATATCAACGCAATTAACATCAGTACGAGAGGTCATAACCGCTCTAATAGGTAAAGAGCTAATCTGCAAGACACGAGAGACCATTTCTTTTTCAGTGTTGTTAAACACCTCAGAACCAGTACGAGAAACAATAGCCTCTTTTAAAGTATGTACTTGATTCTGATTAGAACCTAATAAGCGTAATACTAAGTTAGCGGCAATCTCACGGCTTTGCATTGCAATCTTACCGTTGCCATCACCAAGCTTAAGAGTATTTTTACGAGCGATTTGATTAAAGATTTCCATCAAAATGGAGAAGCCAATAGCAGCGTATAAATAACCCTTAGGTACATGGAAGCCTAAAGCTTCAACAATTAAGCTAAAGCCAATTAACAATAAGAAGCCTAAGCACAGAATAACTAAGGTTGGGTGATGGGATACAAACTCAGTGATAAAGCGTGAAGCCATGGTCATTACTGACATAGCAATAATTACGGCAAACATCATGATAAATACATGATCAACCATGCCCACAGCTGTGATAATAGAATCTAGAGAGAAAACAGCGTCCAAGACCATAATCTGTAAGATTACTAAGTACATGGCTGAGCCAGCAGCTTTAGATACGCTAAGCTCCTCATCAAAGCCCTCAAGCTTAGAGTGCAATTCATGTACAGCCTTGTAGAGCAAGAAGACACCACCTATAAGCAGGATGATATCTCTACCTGTAATACCCTTGGAGCCAATATAAAATAAAGGCTCAATCATGTTCACAATCAACGAGATACAGGCAAGCATTACCAGACGAATGCCCAAGGCTCCAGCTAAACCAATATAGCGGGCCATATCTCTTTGCTTTTCAGGTAGTTTGGCAGTAAGAATGGCAATGAAGACTAGGTTATCAATACCAAGAACAATTTCGATTACGACCAAGGTCAAAAGACCAAGCCATGCGGTAGGATCAGACACCCAAGCCATATCGAACATGACTTGATGCACTGCCGTAGGGTCCATAAATATTTACCTTAATAAGAAAGTTTAGGTATATGGCATTAGAGTTTAAATAAAACAGCAATACCAGCTCTAAACTTAGTGAACAGATTCCAAAATTTAATTTAATTTTCAGCAAAGAAGCAAAAGCTCTTTGCCACCTTATGTAAGATTAATTATCTTACCAAAATTGCTAATAATCATATCTAGAATAGCAAGCTAAAATGAGCTGAAAATTAGCAAAGTATTAGATGCACTTAACAAGTTAGCAAAATGCTCTAAATAATTGCACAAAAAGGGCCTAATGGCCCTTTATGTAAACAAATCAAAATAAAATTATTACTAGCGCTTAGCACGAGCACCAAACTCAACCTTACGGCCCTTGCTCATAGGCTTATTAGAGGAGCCCTTAGATTGGGAACCCTTAGCTGAGCCACGTGAAGACTTATCATCACGACCTTTAGAGCTATAAGAAAGCTTAAAAGCCTTCTTTTCTTTAAAGGCAGCACGGCCATAACTATTGCCCACTTTAGGATTTAACTTAGCAGTAGCAACAGTAGTTTGCTCTTGGCTCTCATCACGATCTTTAGGACGAGCAGAAACGTTCTTACGCTGCTTATTTAAGCTAGCGCTGACTCGTAATGGAGTAGTAGCATACTCCTCAGGTTTTAAGGCACGTAACTGGGCCTTAGAGCGCAATTGGTTAACCTCAGCTAAGGTTAACTCACGATACTGACCAGACTTCATACGTGGATCTAAATCAAATCCAGCATAGGAAATACGAATCAAGCGGCTTACTTGCAGTCCAACGGCTTCCCACAAGCGGCGTACCTCACGGTTACGACCTTCACGTAAAGAAACATGGAACCAATGGTTTCTATTATCACCACCACGATACTCAATGGCATCGAACTTACCAATACCATCTTCTAAGAGCACACCATTACGTAATTGCTCTAATTGCTCCTCACTTACATCACCATAAACACGTACAGCATATACACGTTCAATGCCATAACGAGGGTGCATAAGGGCATGGGCTAAGTCACCATCGGTAGTAAATAACAATAAGCCAGAAGTATTTAAATCTAAGCGGCCAACATTAATCCATTTACCAATATCTAAACGAGGTAAGTGGTCAAAAACAGTAGGACGATTTTGTGGGTCAGATAATGATGAAATTTCACCCTCTGGCTTGTAATACATCAAGCAGCGATTCTCAAGCTTGCGGCTCTTTGGAGAGTACACAATCTTGCCATTAATTTTTACGGTGATGTTTTCATCATCGGTACGGAAGCCTAAATTAACTACCTTACCATTAACCTCAACCAAGCCCTCTTCGATCAAAGATTCTAAAGAACGACGAGAACCGATACCTGCATTAGCAAGAAGTTTATGGAGTTTAACTCCACTTACACGCTCATCATCAGTACCATTAATTGCTGCTGCAATCTTAGCCTTTTCGTGACGCTTAGCAGCCTCGGCACGCTCCTTAGTCTTTTTCTCAGCATAGCCTAATGAGCCTTTAGTATCAGAGCTACGAGCAAAACGTGAGTTAGCTGATGATTGGCGAGGGTCTTTGCCTTTTTTAGCACTAGAAGCATCACGCCACTTGCGTGCGCTATCTTTTGCATGTGTTACCTTATTGCGACCCATTCCTGCCTTTTTCTGCATCTTAAAGAATCCCTTCTTGAAAATTGAGCTTGCATCATGCCATTAGAAAATTACTACGCTATTTATCTATAGCGCTCACTCTTCTTGACCTTCTAATAGACTAAAGAGTGTCCACTCACCTTATAAAGCTTTAATTAATCATAGGAGCGATCTTAAGCTCCTGTTAGAATCTTAGGTTGAAACTTACCTAAGCTTGGTGGTGCATAAAGATACTAAACAAATTAATGTGTTTCTTGCTTAGTAAAAGAAATGGCAATTAAATCTCCATTATGCCACAGCCATACATTGAAAAGCGGTTTTTAACAAAAAAAATATCCTACCAGTCCCATAAATAGCGCCTTGGTGAACAACTATAATTAATGATGAAAGCTAAATGATAAAATATGTTGTGAGCTTAATAATGTTGCTTCATGATTAAGCTAGCCAAGAATAGCTAAAATCAGTACAATACAGAGTTTTAACGCCTGATTTCCTTTTTTATGGGAAATATCAGCGCTATAAGGTTCACTTACTTTTCACTACAGCTCTTGAAGGGCTAATTGCTTTTCTTAATCAAGTGCTTTGTAGTTCTAGTTTTTAACGTGTTTAACTAGCATCAGCTAGACTTCGAGCAACACCATCTTAGTCATACAAATAAGTAGGATGCTGCCATTAAACACATCCGCTGATAGGTTGCAGTTCTTTAGTGGCATTATTATGGATAAAGATGAGATCAAGATAGTAACAGTTTCTTTGCTAGGTGAAAGTTTTAACTTGCGCTGCCATAAAAGCCAAGCTGACTCTTTACAGCGTGCTGTTGGCAAGATCCAAGAAATCACTGCTAAGATCTTACGTGACAATCCAAGCTTGACTCCTCAGCAGGCCTCATTACTTGCGGCCATTGAAAGCCAAAGTCAACTACAGCGCTATTTAGATACTTCTACTCCTTTCCAAGAGCAAGCTTTAAACTTGATCCACAGAATCAAGCGTAATCTTAATAACATTGACTCTTAAGATCTATCTTGTCTTTCCTCTTATAATTTTACTTTAAGCTGATATCATTTATATGATGGCCTATAAGAGCCATCATCAGTTAAAAATAGTCGTCTTAGCAAAGTACCTTACTACCTCTTAACTTTTACCCTATCTTGCTCTTGCCAAAGCCTGCCTAACTAAGGCAAGCTGGCGCAAGGGAGTGCCATAGGCGCAAGATAGTCCGTGCCTGGTGCAGGCCAGGCTGTGCCTGGCGTAAGCTAGCGCAACAGGCGCACGCAGGGCAGGATGTACTGGCTCAGGCCTGGCCGTGCCTGGCCGCAGGACTGGGGCGCACTAGCGCAAGCTAGGGTGAACTGGGGGAAGCTTTGGTAAGATAGCAGTATCTGTTTTTACTTAGTTTTATTTTCTTTAGGTTGAAGTTTATGGCGGGCAATTGCGAGTATAAAGAGTGGCGTAAGCAAAAAAGAAATGAAATTCGTGCACAAAGAAAGGCTTTAGACCAACAAGAAGTCTTAACTAGCTCTGAGAAAGTACTTGATAGCTTAATGAGCCATCCTTTCTTAAATGCACCTAGAACTATTGCCTCTTATATGAGCTTTTCTGGAGAGATTGATACTATAGCTATCAATCAGAGATTAAAGGCTCAATCCCACCAAATATGCCTGCCTATTATTAATCCTGAATTAAAAGGCATTATGGATTTTTATAGTTATGATGACGAAAAGCAATTAGTCCTTAATAACTTTAAAATCTTAGAGCCGATTAAAGATGAAAATCATTATGTAAGACCTGACTGCTTAGAAGTAATCTTAGTACCCTTAGTAGGCTTTAATGACAAAGGCGATCGCCTAGGCATGGGTGGAGGTTATTACGATCGTATGCTCAAAAAGGTATCTGCCAATTGTTTAATCTTAGGTTTAGCCTATGATTTTCAGTTGATTCCAGAACTAAAAGGTCAGCATTGGGATATGCCTTTAGACGAAATCATTACGCCAACTAAACACTATATTTTTTCTAAAAAATATTAGACACGAAAAAAGGAGCCCTAAGGCTCCTTTTTCATGAGTTTTTTAGTTAGCTGCGTTGGCTTTTAGCTACGTACATTTAGCTAACAAAAAGAATTTTTTACTGAGCGTCAGTTGCCTCAGCCTCAGCCTCTGGCTCTTCATTATTAGAGCTTTCTACGGCCTCTTTAACTTCCTCGTCAGTAGCTACGGTGTCGTCATTAACAACGCTCTCACCTTCTTGAGCCTCAGCTGATGCATTATCTTCAGCCTGAGCATTCTCAGCAGCTACAGTATCAGTGTTCTCTACAGCTGGAGCGTCAGTGCTCTCCATAGCTGGAACATCAGTAGACTCTAAAGTTGGTACTTCAGTATCAGTTGGTGGTAATAAAGGAACATCACCGCCTAAAGAAGGAACATCAGCTGGGCTCTCTTCAACTTGAGCAGCCTCACCAATATTAGTAAAGTCACCTGCTTTGTTGGTGTCTTGCTTTTGTAAGTAGCCAATTAATAAACAAAGGCCAAAGAATACAAGAGCTAAAATCCAGGTAGAGCGGGTTAAGAAGTTACCTGAACCAGCAGCACCGAATACGGTATTAGAAGCGCCTGCACCAAAAGAAGCGCCCATGCCAGCACCCTTACCTTGTTGAACTAAGATTAAAGCAACAATAGCAATGGATACTAAAAGTAGTAATACAATTACAATCTCGTACATAGCAAAACCATAAAGATAAAATGGATAATTTTAGCTGTGCAATAATACCTATCAAAGCCGCAATTATCAAGACCTAAAGCACTTTTAGAACAAATTTATCTTGCCAATAAAAAGCAAACATGCCTTATTTTGAGCCCTACACAGCTTAGATTATCGAACAAAACCGCTATTGCTCTTAAACTAGTCCCCACACAAAAGGCGTAATTAAATTACAATAGCAGTTTTGCGAATCTTATATAATAAGCTTTAATAAGCAATAAATCAAAGTGCAAAGAATAGATAAATTACCTTTTTTAAGATATTGATGGCAGTAAAGCCATTTCATTAAAAAAGCCTAGCTATTTTAGCTAGGCCTTTTGCTGTTAAAGCACAGTAATTAACTATTCAGTTTGAGCTCTAATACAATCAGCAATACGTACTGCCATATTATGAACCACAGAGCTATCCTCACCCTCAACCATGACACGGATAAGAGGCTCAGTACCGCTCTTGCGTAATAAGACACGACCCTTGCCTTGTAATATTTCCTCTACTGCCTTAACCTCGGCCTTAACCTTCTCATCATTTAAAGCATCAAAAGCGGTAGATAGACGAATGTTAATCAGCTCCTGAGGGAACATTACTAAATCTTGAGTAAGCTCCTCTAAGCTCTTGTTATGACGGATACAAGCCTTTAATACCTGTAGAGCAGAAATAATACCATCACCTGTTGAGGTATAGTCTAGACAAATAATATGACCGCTGTTTTCGCCACCTAAGCGCCAATCACGCTTTAATAGCTCTTCCATTACATAACGGTCGCCTACGGCACTACGAACAAAGTCTACACCTAATCTTTGTAAAGCTAGCTCAAAGCCTAAATTAGACATTTGAGTACCTACCACACCACCGCTCATGCGATTGCGTAATTTACGGTCTAGGGCAATGATATAAAGTAAAGCATCACCGTCTAAAATACGGCCCTGCTTATCCACCATAATGACACGATCACCGTCACCATCAAAAGCAATACCTAAATCTGCATTATTAGCTAATACTTTTTCAGCTAAGCTATCAACGTGAGTAGAACCAACACCATCATTAATATTGATGCCATTAGGTGATACGCCCATACAAGTTACGTTAGCACCTAACTCTTTAAATACTAAAGGAGCTACATGATAAGTAGCACCATTAGCGCAGTCCAAAACGATATTTAGACCATCTAAGCTCATATGAGTGTCAAAGGTAGACTTACAAAACTCTACATAGCGTCCTGGGGCATCGCTTTGGCGATAAGCACGGCAAAAAAAGGCAGGCTCAGCCATAGCAAGCTCATGATCTAAAGCCTCCTCGATAGCTGCCTCTACCTCATCAGGAAGCTTAGTGCCTTCGCTGGAGAAAAACTTAATGCCATTGTCATAAAAAGGATTATGCGATGCTGAAATTACTACGCCTAAATCAGCTCTAAAAGCTTTGGTTAAATAAGAAACAGCAGGAGTAGGCATAGGGCCTAATAATACTGTAGACACACCAGAGGCACTAAAACCAGCCTCAAGTGCAGCCTCAAGCATATAGCCAGAAAGACGAGTATCCTTTCCAATAATTACTCGGCCTTGATCATTTTTAAGCAATACCTTGCCAGCGGCCATGCCCAATTTCATAACAAAATCTGGAGTAATAGGAAATTGACCAACACGACCACGTACACCATCTGTACCAAAGTATTTACGCTTAATTGAACTTTGCATCACTAATCCTCTGCTTATTTCATGCTTGTACCAACAAACTTTCTTTTTCAAAAGCACTGCTTGTCATCTCTTAGCTAAAAGCTAAGCAACACACACTATAAATTTTTATAGCCTAAAATTGTACACCATACAAAACGCAATTATCTAATAAAGTCTATTAGCTCCAATCCCAGCTCTAAGTTATCTACTGCTTCGATCTTGTTAAAGTATGCTCTAGCTCCCCAGAACACCTGTCCCTACCTTTAATACCCTGGTAGTCACTAAGATAGTATGCAATAGCATTGGATACTCTAGGATATTAAGGAGACCAGATGTGAATGCCAAGAAAGTGCGCCTAAGTTGGCTATTTGCCTAGTTTTGCTAGCTGCTTATTTTGGCCAGAGGCCTGCTTTGGCAAGTGGCTTATTTTTCTTAAGGTGGGGATGATGGGGAGGTGCGGTGTGAATTTTGACCATAAAAAAGCCTACAAACTTAATTTTGTAGGCCTTTTTTAGTATTAATGACAATCAATTAGTCTATTTGTTAGCATTTCCTCTACGCTTGCCCTGGGCTAAATTTTTTAGCTTTTCACCTATGGCAAGAGTTAGCTTAAATGGTCGTGCACTTTGATGAAGGGCATGCCAGCTATTAATGGCTACGGCAATGTCATAGACTTGCTTAGTACGAATAATACGTATGCCTTGTTGCTCGGCAAATAAAGCTACTGTCGTGACAATGGACATACTTTGTTCATTAGGATTACTATCGCTCTCATTAGCTACTAAGCGAGGTAAAGAGCAGCTAAGCGGCAGACCAAAGCTTACAAAAGTCTTAAGGCGACCAAAGATTTTTAAACGATACTCAACTGAGGTATGAACACCAATCATAGGCTCTAAAATGATCTTTTGACGGTCAATACCAGCATTCATGCAAGCATCTAAGCGCTCATAGAAAAACTCAGATACTGCAGCGCAAGGATCGCTATCATCCTCTTCTTTAAATGAGCATTGTTGGTCATAAAGCATGCATACAGCTAAGCCTGTTGATGATATAGCCTCAATAGCTCCTGGAGCTCGTAAAGCATTAGGGTCAACAATAAATTGCGCACCGCATTGAGCTACTTTGGTCATGATCTCAGGATTAGAGGTATAAACGCCAACTATAAGCTCACAATCATTGACAGCTTCAATAGCAGCGCACAACATATCTAATTGCCCATCAACAGAACAATCCCTTTGCTCGTACTTATTAACACTGAACTCTAAAAAAGTAGCACCAGACTCCTTGTAGTCTTCAGCAATATCATAAATATCATCTAATGACAGAGGAGCATCAGTATTAAGGTCGATATTTCCCATAATCATGGTGCTTGATAGCTCAATGGTAGAATCTTTTAGATGTAAACGCACGATTATCCCCCTGAAACCCTGACTATTAGCATTAGCTATACTTAGTAATAATACTACTCTATCCTAGAATATAAATCCCTATTTAGGTGCAAAAAGCTCCTACAGTTGCGAGAGCGCTCAAATTTTACATACCTAAGCACTTTTAAAGTGCTTGCCATAATTTGCAAATGCCCCAAAAGAAAAAAGGCCTAGTATTTTCTACTAGGCCTTTTTTCATAAGAACAAAAGCTAATTATTTCTTTTCATTCTTATCATCAACTTTGTTGCCACTTGGAGTATTAAATGGCCAACCCTTATTCTGCTCACTGGCATTGTCCTGAGCAGGAGCATCCTTTGCTTGCTCAGAAGCTGGGGCCTGAGCCTGAGCCTGTTCAGGCTCTTGAGCCTTAGCGTCTGCGCCCTCAGCAGCAGGAGCTGCTGTCTTAGGAGCAGCTTGGGTTGCCTGGGCTGCTTTATCGGCAGAAGCCTTAGTCTCTTGCTCATTGGCAGAGCTATTTTGGCTCTGCTGTGGCTTGGACTGCTCGGAGCTTGAGTTGCTATTGGAGCTGTCAGAACCATTAGAGCCTTGAGACTGGGACTGGCCATTGGAGCCTGATGAGCTATTACCCTCTGATGGTGCACGGCATGGGCGACGATTCATAAGATCATCGATTTGGGCAGCATCAATAGTTTCATACTTTAATAGTGCATCTTTCATGGCCTCAAGAATATCTCTATTCTCATTGAGCATGGTCTTAGCACGATCGTAGCAGTAATTAATGATAGAGGTTACTTCCTCATCAATAATTAAAGTAGTCTTGTCTGAAACTGGCAGAGTAGCTACATGACCACCACCTAAGTATTGAGATTGATCTTGGTCTTGATCAAACTGCATTGGTGGTAGACGCTTGGAGAATCCCCAACGAGTTACCATGCGACGGGCAATATCAGTAGCACGCTCAATATCATTAGAGGCACCAGTGGTTACGGCATCCTCACCAAAAGCCAACTCCTCAGCAATACGGCCTGCAAATAAGGCACTAATACGAGAAAGTAAATATTGCTTTGATTGGCTGTAGCGATCTTGCTCTGGGAGGTAAGAAGTTACACCTAAAGCACGACCTCTTGGGATAATGGAAACCTTATAAACAGGGTCATGATCAGGCACTAACTTACCCACAATAGCGTGACCAGCTTCGTGATAAGCAGTATTAGCCTTTTCATGATCGTTCATAATTAAGCTACGACGCTCAGCACCCATTAATAACTTATCTTTAGCTTGCTCAAACTCAAGCATACTTACAGTACGCTTGTTAGCACGAGCAGCTGATAAGGCAGCCTCATTAACTAAGTTAGCCAGCTCTGCACCAGAGAAACCAGGAGTACCACGAGCTAATAGCGCAGCATTAACATCCTCAGCTAAAGGTACTTTCTTCATATGTACCTTTAAGATTTGCTCACGGCCACGAACATCAGGTAAACCTACAGTAACTTGACGGTCAAAACGACCTGGACGTAATAAAGCTGGATCTAAAACATCTGGACGGTTAGTTGCAGCAATTACGATTACTGCCTCGAAGCCCTCAAAGCCATCCATTTCAACCAATAACTGGTTTAAGGTCTGCTCACGCTCATCGTGACCACCACCCATGCCTACGCCTCTTTTACGGCCTACAGCATCGATTTCGTCAATAAACACGATACATGGAGCGTTCTTCTTAGCCTGAGCGAACATATCACGTACACGTGATGCACCCACACCAACGAACATTTCCACGAAGTCAGAACCAGAGATGGAGAAGAATGGAACCTTAGCCTCACCAGCAATAGCACGAGCTAATAAGGTCTTACCAGTACCTGGAGGGCCTACCATTAAGACACCACGAGGAATACGACCACCAAGCTTTTGATACTTAGATGGATCACGTAAGAAGTCTACTAACTCTACTACGTCCTCTTTTGCCTCATCACAGCCAGCCACATCAGCAAAGGTGGTCTTAACTTGGTTTTCGGATAAAAGCTTAGCTTTGCTCTTACCAAAAGATAAAGGATTACCCTTTGAACCACCTTGCATTTGACGCATGAAGAAAATCCATACGCCAATCAAGATAATCATTGGCATCCAAGAGACAAAAATGGAGGTTAATAAGCTTGGCTCCTCAGGACGGGTGCCAGAGGTGCGTACATTGTGATTTAACAAGGTATCTAAAAGGGCGCTATCGTGGATTGGCATCACAGTAGTAAACTGCTCGCCATTGCGCTTGGAGCCGTTAATCACTGCACCATCAAAAATAACCTCTTGAACTTGGTCATTTTGCACTGAAGCTACAAAGCTGGTGTAGTCAATGCTACGACCATTGTTATCAGAGCTATTAAATGACTCAAACAGCGACATTAAAATAATCGCTATTACTAGCCATAATATTAAGTTTTTTGCCATTCCTTCCTCATTTTGCGCTCTTATCAGGACATGCTTAAGTACAAGCATTACCTAATAGATCACTCTTGTTAAAAAATTCTGAATAACCTTGAAATTATAGCTAAAAAAGCTTTGTATAAACTTAGCTAATTTTCTTGATTGCTCTATTTTAGTGACAAAAGTTATTAAAAACTTTCTATAAGTCGTCACTAAACTCAGGTGCTACACCTGAAAGCTCATGACCCTTAAAGCCAGTAGCTACCATATAAACCTCTGATGAACGATCACGAGAGGCCTCTGGCTTACGCACTCTTACAGTAGTGAAGTCCTTTTTAAGCTCTGCTAAAAATTCTTGAGAGCCAGAACCTGTAAAGACCTTTACTACAAAGCTACCGCCCTCTTTTAATACACGACGGGCCATATCCAAAGCAAGTTCGGTCAATAACATTGCTCGAGGTTGATCAATAGCCTTATTACCAGACATGTTAGGGGCCATATCTGACATTACTACGTCAGCACCACCACCAATCATGTCGTAAAGCTTCATAAAGACCTCGTTTTCTCTAAAGTCGCCTTGTAAAAAGTCAACATTACGAATAGGTCTCATAGGCAAAATGTCGCACGCTACAATACGACCAGTATCACCTACGCATTTAACAGCGTACTCAGACCAGCCACCAGGAGCTGCACCTAAATCAACTACCACATGTCCAATCTTAATGAGGCGATCTTTTTTCTGCAGTTCTTCGAGCTTAAAGGTGGCACGTGAACGTAAGCCACGCTTATGAGCCTCTTTTACAAATGGATCATCAAAGTGCTCTTTAAGCCATCGAGTTGAACTGGCACTTCTTTTACGTACAGGCATGTCTACCTTCCAAAAATTAGCTTCCCAGCTGAAATTACCTAGATAGTATAATAAAAGCTTTCATTATACATGCGCATTTATACTTTTGCACAAGTAAAGAAAAGATCGCTTAAATTGGAAAAAATTTTCTCATACCTGATTAATCAAGCACAGAAACCCAATGCAGAATCTAATGAATTTTTTTAGATAATTTAGCTTGGTTTTGCTACAATATGCGACAATTTAGGGTTAACCCTGATTATTTTTAGGAATTTTTTATGGCTTTAAATGCAAAGCAGCGTCAGTTTTTAAAGGCTGAGGCTCATTCCTTAAATCCAGTTGTGTTGCTCGGTAACGAAGGTCTTTCCCAGAACGTTATTAAAGAGATTGATAGCTCTATTGAGCACCACGAACTCATTAAGGTTAAATTGAATGCTGGCGAGGGTCGTAAAGAACAGGCTCAACAGGCTGCCGATGCAGTTGGTGCTCAGCTTGTTAACGTAGTAGGTCGTATTGCTATCTTATTTAGACAACGTAAGCAAGATAGCCGCTACATCTTACCTCGCTAAATTAAAAGAAAAAAAGCTTAGTCACTACCGTAGTGTCTAAGCTTTTTTTGTATCAAAAATTCCTAGGCAATGTACTGAACTTCAGTAATCTCATAGGTTACTGTGCCCTTAGGAATCTTAATAGCAACTTCGTCGCCTTCAAACTTGCCTAATAAGCCCTTAGCAATTGGGGTCTTATAAGACATTAAGTTATTCTCAATATCAGCCTCGTCCTCACCTACAATCTTATAAGTGATTTCATCATCGCTGTCTACGTCCAATAAGGTTACTGTGCAGCCAAATACTACCTTTAATGGATCGCTCTTAGCTAGCTTAGTAACATCAATAATATTGGCAGAAGCAAGCTTGGCTTCGATATCCTTAATACGAGCCTCGCATAAGCCTTGCTCTTCCTTTGCTGCGTCATACTCAGCATTTTCACTCAAATCACCGTGACTACGAGCCTCAGCAATAGCAGCGGTAATACGTGGGCGCTCTTGAGTCTTAAGACGCTCTAATTCATCGCGTAAAAGCTGCTCACCACGTGCAGTCATAGGGGTCTGTTCCATGATAACCTCAAATATAGTTTAACCGTTGGCCCTTTAGACATTAACTACTTGCACTTTAAGTAGCGCTCCATACAGCATTGATATTAAGGGCGTAAAGATGCGGTTTAATAAAAAACAAAACGCCTAATGCTATCAGTAGCACCAAGCGTCATAAAAAACTTAATACAAGCAAAATTATAGCATGTATTAATCTAGCTAAAATATTTAAGAAAAAAGCTCTACTAATACCACAATATACTAGCAGAGCTTAATGAATTTTTTTGACTCTTCTCAAAGAGACTATTTGCCTATCTCTTTAAAGAATTTTTTAACCTTATCAGCAAAAGAGTCATTTAAAGGTTTTTGACTAGCACTAGAGCTACTGTTAACTACCTTGCTGTCTTGTTTATCATCATTTTCAAAAGACTGCTCTAACTTATGTAATAAGTCCTTTTGGTAGTCATTTAAGTTAACTGGAGTTTCAACTACTACAGTGCAGTATAAATTACCACGTGGACGGTTAGTATAAGTAGCCTTAATACCCTTTCCAGCTAAGCGATAAGTGGTTCCAGTTTGAGTGCCTGGCTCTACAGTGATCGCTAGCTTGCCATCTAAAGTAGGTACAGTAACCTTACCACCTAAAGCAGCAGTGGTGAAAGTAATTGGTACTTCGCAATACAAGTTATCGCCATCACGCTTAAAGAGGTCGTGCTCTTTAACTTGAATTACTGCAATAACATCACCGTTTGGACCACCATGTAATCCAGACTCACCAGCACCATCAACAATTACAGACTGACCAGTATCTAAACCACCAGGGATTTCAATCTTAACGTTTCTAGGCTGGCTAATACGGCCTTGACCGTTACAACGCTTGCAAGGGTCAGTAACTACATAGCCCTCACCATGACAGTGCTCACAGGTCTTTTGTACGCTAAAGAAGCCATTAGTGCTAATAGTAACACCCTGTCCATGACATACAGGACATGGCTTGCGGCTCTTTGGATCCTTAGTACCCTCGCCATGACAATCAGGGCAAGTAGTTAGAGCATTAATCTTAACTTCCTTAGTTAAGCCTTTTACAGCTTCCTCTAAGGTAAGGGTCACTACAATACGTAAATCACGGCCTCTAGTTCTTACAGGGCCAGATGGACGACGCTGACGACGGCCACCACCCATGGCAGATCCGAAAATACTTTCGAAAATATCGCCAAAATCACCTGCGTTACCAAAGTCGAAGCCTTGTGGACCATTGTTATTTACTGCATCAAAACCACCTGCATCATAAGCAGAACGCTTTTGAGGGTCACTAAGTACCTGATAAGCCTCGTTAATTTCTCTGAATTTATCACCAGCATCAGGATCTTTATTACGATCTGGGTGATACTTCATAGCTAAACGTTTGAAAGCACGCTTGATTTCATCATCAGTAGCGCCTTTTTGTACGCCTAGCACCTCATAATAATCACGCTTTGTTGCCATGCTTATCTCGATACCTTAAGGGTAAATAACTAGCTTTAATCTAGTGCTATTTACCAAAAAACTAATAGTGCATTATTAGGCTTTAGCACTCTATATAAGAGTGAGCTATATTGAGCACTAAAGACTAAAAAGCGGAAGGCGACTCTTAAGCACAATCTCAAGTAATAATGCTTGAGCCCTTAAAAAAGCCCCCAACCGCCTTAGCAAATTAGACTTAAATAGTCTTAACTTCTTGACGCTATCCTATAAGATAGCCCCGCTAAGTAACTTAACGGGACTATCTTAATTAGGCTATGAAGATAAATTAAAGATTATTTGTTGTCTTTAACTTCTTCGAACTCAGCATCAACAACATTGTCATCCTTAGCAGCGCCAGATGAAGCCTGACCTTGGTCAGCTTGCTGGTAAGCATTAGCACCTGGGTTGCCTTGAGCTTGCTGCTGCTTAGCTAAGATTGCCTGTAAGGACTCTAAAACCTTCTTCTCGGCATTCTCAATGTCATCCTTATTGTCGCCACGAACAGCTAACTCTAAGGCATTGATAGCACGCTCAACCTCAGCCTTGTCCTCGTTGCCAACATTCTTCTCATTTAACTCCTTACGAGCCATGTGAATGGTGTTGTCAGCACGGTTACGAGCACTTGCAAGCTCCTCAAACTTCTTATCCTCAGCAGAGTGCTGCTCAGCCTCACGAACCATACGATCGATATCTTCCTCAGAAAGACCAGAGGAGGACTGAATGGTAATCTTCTGCTCTTTGTTGGTCTTCTTATCCTTAGCAGATACGTGGATTAAGCCGTCAGCATCAATATCGAAGCTTACCTCAATTTGTGGCATGCCACGTGGAGCTGGATCAATACCCTCTAAGTTGAACTGGCCTAAGGACTTGTTGTCAGAGGCACGCTTACGCTCACCTTGGAGAACGTGAATAGTAACAGCTGGCTGGTTGTCCTCAGCAGTTGAGAATACCTGAGACTTCTTAGCTGGAATGGTGGTGTTCTTAGGAATTAAGGTAGTCATAACACCGCCTAAGGTCTCAATACCTAAGGATAATGGAGTTACGTCAAGTAAGAGCACGTCATTCTTGGCACCAGATAATACGCCGCCCTGAATAGCAGCACCCATAGCAACAGCCTCATCTGGGTTTACGTCCTTACGAGGCTCCTTGCCAAAGAAGTCGGCTACTAACTTCTGAACCATTGGCATACGGGTCTGGCCACCAACTAAGATAACATCGTTAATCTCAGATACGGATAAGTTAGCGTCATTTAAAGCAGTCTTAACTGGCTCTAAGGTCTTCTGTACTAAATCCTCAACTAAGGCCTCTAACTTAGCACGAGTAATCTTAAGATTCATGTGCTTAGGACCAGTAGCATCAGCAGTGATGTAAGGTAAGTTTACATCGGTCTGTGAAGAGGAAGAAAGCTCAATCTTAGCCTTTTCAGCAGCTTCCTTTAAACGTTGTAAAGCTAATTGATCCTTACGTAAATCAATGTTCTGCTGGTTCTTGAACTCTTCAACTAAGTAGTTAATGATACGGTTATCGAAGTCCTCACCACCTAAGTGGGTATCACCATTAGTAGCTAATACTTCAAAGGTCTTCTCGCCGTCGATCTCATCGATATCAATAATGGAGATATCAAAGGTACCACCACCTAAGTCGTAAACAGCAATCTTCTGCTCACCCTTAGCCTTGTCCTCACCGTAAGCAATAGCAGCTGCGGTAGGCTCGTTAATGATACGCTTTACCTCTAAGCCAGCGATACGACCGGCATCCTTAGTAGCCTGTCTTTGAGAATCATTGAAGTAAGCAGGGCAGGTAATAACAGCCTCAGTAACTTCCTCACCTAAGATATCCTCAGCAGTCTTCTTCATCTTCTTTAAGACTTCAGCAGAAATCTGTGGAGGAGCTAACTTCTGGCCATTAACATCAACCCAAGCATCGCCGTTATCAGCCTTAACAATCTTGAAAGGCATAATGCTAATATCACGTTGAACTTCAACGTCATCGTAACGACGACCAATTAAACGCTTGATGGCAAATAAGGTCTTCTCTGGGTTGGTAACAGCCTGACGCTTAGCAGCATCGCCTACTAAAATCTCACCGTCATCAGCGTAAGCTACGATAGATGGAGTAGTACGACGACCTTCAGAGTTCTCTAATACACGAACCTTGTCACCATCTAAAACACTAACGCAAGAGTTAGTAGTACCTAAGTCAATACCAATAATTTTTCCCATGATAAATTCTCCGCTATCAAACCTGTATTAAGAACCAACAGCCATTAGTTAAGTCTTACACTTTTCTGCTTTGCTAATCGCTGAAGCACTGTTGACTGTTGTAATTTCATCTCACATCAGAACAGTCACATTCTAGTTAGAGCCTTTGGTGCGCAAGCTGTAAGTCTTGGCATCTTGCTTTAGGCTCACAGTGCATTGGTTCTAAAAAAATTCTTTTCTCTAACTGTTTAATCAATTGGGGGTCATGACTTTCGTTTTCAAGTACAGATCACAAAAAAATTTAAAAAATTAAGCTCTCAACCCCATAGATCACTATTCTTAAGCCATTTATACAGCAAAATTTTTTTCAATTTTTTTTAACTTTTCATTAAAAAACCCAGATGAATGATCATCTGGGCTTTAAAGTTTTCAAAAAAAACTAAATTTAAACTTTAGCTACAATAACCATAGCAGGACGCACTACTCGGCCATTTAAGGTAAAACCTTTTTGCATAGTAGATAAAACATGGTTATTAGGCACCTCAGTAGATGGCACCATAGAAATAGCCTGATGGAAGTTTGGATCAAATGGCTGACCAGTTGGATCGATACGCTCCACACCAAAAGAAGACAACTCTTTTAAGAATAAGGTTAAGGTATTCTCAACACCATCAATAGTAGCCTTGGTAGCCTCATTGTTGCGATCAGAGAACTCTAAAGCCTTCTCAAGTGCATCGTAAACAGGCATTAAAGACTTCACAAACTTCTCTAAAGCAAACTTACGCTCACGCTCAACATCTTGGGCAGCACGCTTACGAACATTATCTGCCTCAGCTACAGCACGAACCATTTTGTCATGCTCAGATGCTACAGTCTGCTTTAAAACCTCAACTTCACCTTGAAGCTGGCTTAACTCTTGACGAAGTAATTCGCTCTCATCCTGGCAAGGCTCAGCCTCAACAAACTCAACGTTGTTATCATGATCCTCTAGCTCTTTTGGATCTACATTAGTGCTGACATTTTGCTCATCTGGATTACCATTAGCATTAAATGCAGCTTGGTTTTGAGCATAAGTTTGAGCCATACGAGCAGCATAGTCAGTTTGCTCTTGGCTATTACCCTTGCTAGCCTCTAAAGTAGAAATAGCATCTTCAACGCTTTGTTGTTTCTCTAAATCTGACATCGAAATGTTCCTGCACAAATTAACTTGCAAAAAATAATAATTTTAGTGCTACTTTTTCCTCAACAACTCTTGCTTATCAATAAGGCTAGGCAATGCTGAGGAAAAAACAGCACTGAATAATAGCTCATATGGGGACTATACCTAGCAATTTCAAGCCAAATAATAAAAAAACTTTTGCTTTTTGGTACAATGAGCTAAATTTTTCTTAGCTAGAAAAAGAAAATTCAAATTTTTCTCTAAGTTAAATACTTTATTATATTGACCTAGAGAGCACTACTCTAACTCCTCATTTAGGAGATAGGTTGTAATATTATATTTTCCCTGAACGTACAAGAGGAGTTGGCCGCGATTCCTCAGGCGAACAAAGTCGCATGTTTCCTCGCGGAGTGTATTTTTCATGAAATTTAGTAAAAAAATTTTATCTATCTGCGCTATTACACTAGCAAGCACTGTTTTTACAGGTTGTGCTTATCGTGTTGATTTAAAGCAAGGCAACTTTGTTGAACAAGATGCAGTGAACCAATTACGTCAAGGCATGACAGCTGAGCAGGTGCGCTATATTTTAGGCACCCCTATGCTCACCGATGCTTTTGATAATACCCGTTGGTACTATGTTCACTTTGATCGTCGTGGCTGGACACGCCCAGATATTGCTAACTTAGTGTTAGTTTTTGAAGGTCGTGTCTTAAAAGATATCGAAGGCGATTTTAAAAAGCCTGATAACTTCTATAGCGGCAATGAAAGTATTCAGAAAATTGATTTTGCTGATATGGAGCATGTTGCTACTACCTACCCAACTATTAACCAAACAGTGGTTCAAGATGGCGTAGATAATACTCAAGAATAATAGTATTAACTATTTTCATTAAGCGGCTCTTACAAGAACAGTAGCCCACTTATTACACAACCAAAAGCTTGTGGGATTTCCTACAAGCTTTTTGTTTATTAAGACCAATTTCTTGGGAGAAAGGTTAATGTTATACCAATTGAAATTAACTTTAGCTTTGATTTTAAGCTCCACTATTGTACTTAGTGGCTGCTCAATTAAAGATGAAACCTCACAAGAAATTAAAGTACAAAGACATGAGCTTATTAACCCAAAACCTAAAACTAAAACCCAGCGTTTTATCAATTTGTGCTCTGAGTGTATTTTAGGCGACCTAAGTAAGCTTGATGAAATTGTTGCTACTTATCAAAGCTCTTTTACCCCAAAGACTAACTATCCTAAAGGTGCTTTCTTATATCAAAAGATTACCCCTACCCTAGCTTTTGAGCGCTGTGCCCAAAAGGCTATGCTTTTAGGTGATAATAGGGCCTTTAATGCCATGTTTATTCGCCAAGGCAAAATCGCCCGCACCGCTCGCTATTTCTATGCTACTAATAAACCTACTCAAGGTGCCTTCTGGCTACAACGCATTATTAATGTTAAAGGTGAAATGGATGGTCTTGAAGTAGCAGGTAGAGTCTTTATTCAGGATATTAGAACTATTGGCATAGGTGTGCGTTTGTTAGAACAATCAGCCCGTTTAGGCAATCGTAATGCTCGCCAAATGCTTATGGGATTAATGAACCCAGGCTCAGTTTATTACCAACAGCTAACTAAAAATAGCCTACATGAAGACGAAGACGATCAATCAGCAGAAGCCATCGACCATTTTGACTCCCAAGTTGACGACCCCGACCAGGATCAGGCCAAAGTCCAGGCTCCTAGCCACGCCAGTGGCAAAGGCCACGCCAACGGCCAAGGCCTTGCTAAGAGCGCAACCCCAGTCAAAAATAGCAAAGCTAAATCCCAGCCTATCTTAGATGATGAGGACAATGCTGTACTCTTTAACAGCGCCATGCCTCTTACTGATAGCGAGGTTAATAGCAAATCTAAAATTGAGGAAGTGCAAGGCGGTCAAATTTCCCTTTACAATAGCCAGAGCCAAGAGCAAAGTGCCAACAAGCCAAAAAACTCTTTAGATTCCTTAGCTCAGCCTAAAAATATGGGACTTGGATATACCGAAACAGCTATCAAAGCCAATAATCAGCTCCAAGATGCTACTAACTCTGTTAACAGCCAAGAACAAAATGCAAGCTTACTTAACTCAACTGAGGCCACTATCAGCGCTCTAGAATCTCCAGATCCAGAGTTGGATATGCCACTTGAGCTCTATGAGCAAGACCATGAAAGCCACCAACAATCACTAAAGCAGCAAGAAGAAAAAGCTACAGCTGATGGCAGCCTTATTAAGGCCCGCTTTGGCGAACAAAGAGCCAAAGACCGTGAAGCCAAGCTTAAGGCCCTTGAGCAAAAAGCCCTTGAGGCCAGCCAGGCTGCTCAAAAGAAAGCTCAAGAGGCTACCAACTCTCAAGATAAGACCACTCCATCTGAGCCTTAAGCTCTTGCCTTAGCAAGTGAGAGCAAGCTTGCCCCTAACATTACAGCCACGGGGCAAGCAACCACCACTTACTCATCCTTGGCCACTTTAAACCTAACCACCATTTTAATGGCTGTCATATAGCCCCCAGCACTACACTGCTTAGCCCTGCCAGCCACAGCTAAGCATGCTGCATGGCACAGCACAGCACTTCACTGCATGGCGCATGGCGCATGGCACATGGTGCATGCTGCGCACAGCAACGTGCGCACGGCAAGTGCGACAGCCTATGCTACGTTCTTAGCCATGGCCTTGGCTAAGGCTTTAGCTAAGGACTAAGCTTTAGCAATTAAGGCTGATACTAAGTATTTAGGAGGCAAAATATAGAGGCTGTATGCTAGTGGTAAAAGAATATGGGCAGAGGCTTTACTTTTGTGCACTAGAGCACAATTATGAGCCTATTTATAGCCAAAAGCAGGCAGACTTTAACTAAGTAATGACAATAGTGCTAATCTATACTTTTGTTTTGAGATATTTCTCTTAACACAGATTTAATTTTGCCCCTTTATAATCTTGCTACTTAGTTAAGCTAGAGATTGAAACTTCCAGAGCTTATATTACTTTCTTAGCTAAACTAATTAACACTTACTTGCACTCAGGCATAATCCTAATAATCTACAGCCTTAAGCCTTAAGTGCGCTGATGCTAAGTACATCATAATTTGTATAACACTGGTCTTTAAAGTTGCTTTCTTACACTATTACTATTTGTTTGTAGCATACCACCTAGCTCACTTATTGAGTTTTTGTGTGTTTGAGCTCTACTTAAAGCTCGTTAACTTATCTCTTTATTTTTTTCTTAAAGGTCTTGGTTATGTCTGATATCAAGAAAATTGATTTAGTACCAAAGGAAATTAGCTGGCTTTCTTTTAATGGTCGTGTACTACAAGAAGCTGCTGATCAGTCAGTTCCTCTAATTGAAAAGATTCGCTTTTTAGGCATTTACTCTAATAACCAAGATGAGTTCTTTAAGGTGCGTGTAGCTAACCTTAAGCGTCAAATCATTATCAACAAAGAGGAAGGTAATGAGACTGAGGCAGTTAAGCTCTTAAAGGAAGTTCAAACCTTAGTATCTCGCTACCAAAGCGACCTGAATCGTATTTATCGTGCCCTTATGCAAGAGTTGGCCGATAACAAGATTTATTTAAGAGATGAAACTGAAGTTACCGAGAATCAAAAAGCTTGGGTTCGTAACTACTTTAAGCGCCATGTGCTCAAGCACATCAATCCTATTATCTTTAAGAATAAGATTGATTTAGTGCAATTCTTACGTGACCAGTACACTTACTTGCTTATTCGTATGACAGGCAAGGAAGTGCATCACGCTTTATTAGAGATCCCATCTGATGTAGTGCCACGCTTTATTAGTATGCCTACTCAAGAGGGTGAGACCACCTTAATGTTCTTGGACAATGTTATTCGTATTGGTTTGGATGACATTTTCAAGGGCTTCTTTGATTATGACACTATTGAAGCCTACTCCATTAAGATGAATCGTGATGCTGAGTACGATTTATTAGGTAATGTTGATATGTCTGTGTTAGAGAATATGTCTAATTCTCTAAAGCAGCGTTTAAACGCTATGCCTGTACGCTTTGCTTACGACAGAGCTATGCCTAAAGACATGGTTGCCTTTATGACTGAGGAGCTCCATTTGTCAGACATTGACTCCTGTATGCCTGGCAATCGCTATCACAACTTTAAGGACTTCTTATCCTTCCCAAGTGTTGGCCCTGATAGCTTTGAGAATCCTTCTTTATCACCTATTTTATCTACCGCCTTTGATAATCACATCAATGCTTTTGATGCTATTTCTAAGAGCGATATTCTCCTTTATTATCCATACTACTCTTTTGAGTACTTTACTGAGTTTTTACGTCAAGCTTCCTATGATCCTAAGGTTACTGCCATTAAGATCAACATTTATCGTGTAGCCCGTAATAGCCGTGTAATCGACTCTTTAATTGATGCTGCTAATAATGGTAAGCGTGTTACTGTAGTAGTGGAGTTAAAGGCTCGTTTTGATGAGGCTAACAACATTCGTTGGGCTTCCCACTTAACTGATGCTGGCGTAAAAGTTCTCTTCGGTCTACCAACCTTAAAGATTCACTCTAAGCTCTGCATTATCTCCCGTAAAGAGGGCGATAAGACTGTACGCTATGCCCATATCGGTACTGGCAACTTTAACGAAAAGACAGCTAAGATTTACACCGACTTTGCTCTCTTTACTAAGAATGAAACCCTCACTCAAGAGGTTCATAACGTATTTGACTTTATTGAGTACCCATATACTCGCCCACGTTTTGATAAGCTCTTAGTATCCCCAATTAACGCTCGTCAGCGCATTTACGCCATGATTGATCGTGAAATTGAGAATGCCTCTATGGGGCTTCCATCCTATATCAACCTCAAGGTTAATAACTTGGTTGATGAAGGCTTAATTGAGCGTCTTTATAAGGCCTCTCAAGCTGGTGTTAAGATTCGTGCCATTATTAGAGGCATGTGTAGCTTACGTCCAGGCGTTCCAGGTTTATCTGAGAATATCTACATTACTTCCATTGTAGATCGCTTCTTAGAGCACCCACGTGTCATGATTTTCTGCAATAACAATAATGAGGAGCTTTACATTTCCTCTGCTGACTGGATGACTCGTAACCTTGATTACCGTATTGAGGTTGGTGCCCCTGTATTGGATCCTGCCCTTCGTGAGCGTATTCGTACCATTTTCAAGATCCAAGAAAGTGATAATCAAAAATCTCGTATTATTGATGCTGATCAGACTAATGAGTATGTTCCTTATAACCCAGACTCACCAAAGATCCGCTCTCAAATCGAGATTCACCGCTACTTAAGCAGTGTTGAAACTAAGCTTAGCGAAGAGCTCAAACAGCAACAGCTCCAAACTAAGCTTGATACTGCTAAGACTACAGCTAAGAAAGCAGCCCCTGCTAAAGCCGCTGCCACCACTAAAAAGGCTACAGCTAAAGACACTCTTATTCCAACCAAATAGCAATAGTCTGTAAGCTTTAGTCCCATATAAAAAAATCCCTGCTAAACATCAAGCTTTAGTCAGGGATTTTTTATGCCTAATCAGCCCCCCCATACACAAGAATAATCTGTTCTATTAAAAGTAGCTAACCAACTCCCATGAGGTTCCTGCGTATCAAGGTTAACCTATTTTCGTAACACCAGTCCATGCCGCTCATGGCGCTACCTTACTTGGCACTGCCGTCCATGGCTCTTCCGCCCATGCTCCTGCCAACTTTGGCCCTGCTGCACATAACAACAGCACTCCACTATTCCCATGTCAGGCAATGCCACGTCAGGACTCAACGGCAGGTCATGCTGTGCAAAGCTAGGCTTAGCTTAGCTTAGCTTAGCTTGGCTTGGCTTGGCTTGGCTTGGCTTGGGAAAGCCTATCTAAAACTCAGTTTTTGTCCTGCTAATAAAGACATATTTCTCTGTCGATCCCATTAGTAATTTGCGCTAAAATTTGCCACTAAATTGCTTTTTTTAGCTACAACCACAATTATTTTTCTTTGCATGGGTATTTTTCATGTTTGACAGTTCCTCTTCCTTGGTTTTACTAGTAGTCGCTATCATAGCTTGCGCTATAGCTGCTGTATTTGTTAATCGTTATTTATCTTTAAAAGAAAAAGCATCTAAGATTCAGTCTGGCAGTAGTGAGCTTGATATTAATATCATTGAACAGGCAACTTTATCTAAATCTTTACAAGAGCAAGTAGAAGATCTCAAGGCTGAACTTGATTCTATCGAGCATCAATATACAGTACATAAGGAAAATGCCACTAGCGAAAAGCTCTCCTTGGTAAAAGAGATCAGCAATCTTCAAACTGAATGCCAAAATCTCAAAGAAAAGCTTACTGAGCGTGAAGAGTATATTCATACCTTACAAGAGCAGCATAATAAGGCTTTAAATGAAACTAAAAGCATGCATGACAATACTATTAAAGAACTTAAAGAAGGTTATGCAGCCCAAACTAGCACCCTAAAGGAAAATATTAAGAAGCTGGAAATAGATTTAGTCGGCAAAGACGTTGAAATTAAAAAGATCAATGAACGCCTTCAAGATAGCGTAGTAGAGCAAACCGAGCTTAAAAGCCAGAATTCCACTTTAGAACTATTAAGACAAGAAGATCAAAAGCGTTTTGAGCAGGCTCAAAATGAGCTTGAGCATCGTCTTAATACTATGAGTGAGAAGATCTTAAAAGAGCGTAGCGAATCATTACAAAAGGTTAATAATGAAAGCATGGTGCAAATTATTAATCCTTTGCAAAATGAGCTTAATACTTTTAGAAATTTAATTGCTAACACTCAAAAAGCCAATTCTGAGCAGGCAGGCATTTTACAAAATGAGCTTAAGCACCTCCATGAGGCGCAACAAAACTTAGGTCTACAGGCCCAAAATCTATCTAAAGCTCTGCTACAAGGCAGCAAGAGCCAAGGTATTTGGGGTGAACAACAATTAGAGCTCTTGCTACAAGCCTCTGGTCTATCCAGCGAGCAAAACTACATAAAAGAGTGCTTTGCTACTAATGATCAAGGCGATAAAGGTAGAGCTGATGTATTAATTGTACTGCCACAAAATCGTGGTCTAGTCATTGATGCTAAATGCTCCCTTACCGCTTATACCGAATTATGTAATGCGCAAAATGACAATGATCAAAAAACCTATGATCAAGCATTATCACGCCATATTGATTCCATTAAAAAGCACATTGATGAGCTTAGCAAAAAGAAATATCCTGAGTTTGAACGCTATGGAAGTCCAAACTTTGTCTTTATGTTTGTGCCTATCGACCACGCTTTAGCTTTAGCTTTGCGCTCTAATGACAAACTTTACAGTTACGCTCAAGAGCTCAATGTCTACTTAGTCTCCCCATCATCCCTACTTCCTGCTTTACGCATTGTAGGAAACTTATGGGCTTTAGCTAATCAAGGCAATAAGTATAAAGAGATTGTTAAACGAGCTGATTTGATTTACCAAAAGTGCTCTAAAATCTGCAACGATTTTGAAGGCCTCTTAAAGATTAGAGACAGCCTCAATAAGAACATTGATGGCATGGCCACCTCATTGTGCCAAGGCAAGGGCAATTTACAAAAGATGCTCTCTGACTTTGCCAAAGATGCCCCAGCTCTAAGCCAAAACGTCTTATTAGAGTTTAAGCCTAACTCAGACTCCAATAAAATTTTAGTTAACGAAATCATTGTAGACCCTGCCTCCACCACCCTTGAGGCCACAGACACTAGCAGTGCTAGCACCGCTAGCGCTAGCGCTAGCGATGACAGCGCAAGCGCTAGCAGCGAGACCCAAAAGCCACGAGCCAAAACCACTCGTACTCGTAAAACCAAGGCTAAGAAAGCAGAGCCTGCAACTGAGCCAGCTCCAGAACAAGAAGCAGTCCCAGCTACAGAGCAAGCACTTGCAGTAGAGCCTACCCAGGCCCAAGTTTTAGACCCTGCCCTAGTTCCTAGCCAGGAGCAAGAGCTAGCACCAGAATCTCAGCCTCAAGCTCCAGCCACAGCTACAGATGAGCCTAAGGAGCCATCAGTTACTGAGGCTACTGCTTAAGGCTAAGACTAGGCCCAAGGCCCAATATCAAAGGCCCAAGCCCCAGATGGGGCTTGAGGCTTAAAACTAAAAAAGCGCTGACTTAAGCAATTAAGCATCGCTTTTTTTTTTTTTTGTAATTACAGGAACTAGATCTTGTTTGCAGGTACTACCTGAATACAAACATCCATTCTCTTACGAACTGGACTTGGGATAACCTTCTTTAATTGGAAGAGCTCTAATAGCTCTGAGGCTGAGTGCTTAGAGCGATACTCAAGCTCAGATGGGAATAAGAAGATTAACTCGAAGAAACGTACTAAGGAGTTATCAGATAATGTTAGCTCCTGAGCCTTCTTATCAAAAGCACCTAAGGCAGTTAAGATACCACCACTAAAATCGGTACTTGGGTGCAGAGGCTTACCCTTGACAAAAGAATAACCAAAGCCAATAAACTCATCAGTAGTTAAAATGTAGTTAATTAACTCACATAAAGTATTAATTGGCCATAAGTTGTAGGACTCGCTATTGGAAAACTCCCACTCTTTTGGCAAACATAAAGCAAGCTCGATACGGCTATTAGTAAGCTCATCTACTCCTGCTGGAACTTTAATTTTCTTACCAGCTAAGCCCTTAGTTAAAATTAAGTTGAATGGGCGCTCCTCAGTTGGTGGTACATTGATAAGCTCATAACGATCAGTCTTAAAAATGATTTGATACTTACCAAAGTTTAAACGAATGTGTTCATCTAAGGTGATCTCATCATCCTTACTTAAGGATAAGTCGTTATTATCAGGATCAAAGGACTCACATAAAGAAATCATGCGCTGGATAGTTGGTAATAACTTATCCTCAGAGCCAAACTTAATAAACTTTAAGGCTCTTTGCAGACGCAATAAAGCATCATTAGTTAATCCTAACTTAAATAAAGCATAGCCTTTATAGAAAAGATAAGTAGCATGATCTTTACCAGATAAAGCATATTTATCTAAAAGAGCATTGGCGCTTAAATACAATTCCTCATTAGTACATAAGGTATTGGTATTAGTACTATCCTGAGTATTAGCAGTATTGATGTAGGCACGAGCTAACTCTAGAGCTAAATCATAATCTAAGTTCTCTACCATAGGGCTAAGCAATTCAATAATGCCAATAAAGTCATCAGCATTATAAAGCTCATTAACTTGCTTTAATAACGCAGCCTTATCAAGATCTGCCATTGGAATATCTCCATCCAAAATTAGTTAAAAAATATTATAAAAAACGCTTATTTGCGCCCCCAAATACGAGGAAAGAAGCGCGGCACACGACTTGAGTACTGTGCAAACTCCTCAGGGAATTCTTTCTTTAAACGAGGCTCATCCAATACCACAGCAGCAAAGTAAGCAAACAGCATAATACCAAATGGTAATACCAGAGAGCTCAATGAATTAAGAGCACAGGCAAAACCCATATAGTACAAGAATACACCTACATGCATAGGATTACGACAAATAGCATAAGGGCCAGTAGTTACTAAATGCTTGGTTTCCTTCATCATTTTAACTGGACCTAAATTGCCAGCACCGCCTTCGCCTTTATGCACTAATTCATAATTAGACCATACCGCAAAGAATAAACCTACAGCTGAGGTTAAACCACCTAAATACAAAGTAGTGCTATCCTCAACTAAGAAAGTCATAGGAAAATACGTGGCAATTAAATACATTATGGTGGGGCCAACGAAAATAAAAGCAAAAAATCCTAAAGCATAAATTGCTTTTTCTCTAAAACTAAACATCTAAACTCACTCCTTAAGCTTTTTCTTTTCCATCCATCCTAAACAAATTTTGGCTATGACCAAATAATTTGAATCTTACCGATAGTTTAACAGCACCGACTCATTATTAAACACAAATGATAAAGCCCCGCAACTTGAGCTTAAAAAAGCCAAGGCAGGGCTTAATATTTTATCTTAGACTAAGTCCCAAGCTATCCTTACAAGGCAAGCTTGGGCTGGAGCTATAGCCCAGCGCTAAGCTTAGGCTTGGCGCTAAGCCAAGCTATAAGCTTGGGCTTAGCGATGCAGCTTAGCGTCTGGCCTTAGCTTGCTTAGTTGCTTGTTCTAAGAGTTGGGCTAAGACATGGATTGGGTGGTTAGCACGCTGGTTTTCCATTCTTTGCACTTGAGAGCGGCAAGAGAAGCCTGTTACCAAACATTGAGCAAAAGGACGGCTCTTAAAGTGCTCCTGCCAATTTTGCTCATATACCACACGGCTTTCATCTTGATTAGCCTTCATATGACCAAACAGACCAGCCATACCACAACAAGCAACAGGAATAGGCAATAAGCGTAAATTAAAGTGAGCTAAAACCTCTTGCCACATTTTTACTGATAGAGGCACTAAGGCTTGCTCAGTACAGTGACAGAATAAATAAAAGTCAGAGCTATAGTCACAAGGAGCAATATCCTCACTTTGGGTGTGAGCTTGGCTAAAAGCTAAACGCTCCTTGGCAGCAGGAGACTTAGCTTGAGCAATAATGTTATTAAGCTCGTTAATAAACACTTGCTCTTTACGCTTAAACTGCTCACTTACTAAAGCCTCTTTGAGCCACTCCTCTGGTAAGAGCACCTTAAATTCAGGGCAATTAGGAATTAAGCTTGGATACTCATCACGATAGCAAATGGTTAAAGCAGGATCAAAGCCTACTAAGGTTAAGCCCTTGCTATACAAACTAGCTAAGCGCTCAGCTTGCTTGCGGCCCTCTTTGATAAAAGCAGCACGGGCACCACGGATCACTAATAACTTGCCATTGGTGTATGGCTTTAAAATAGCTACCCTAAAGCCCATTAGTCTAATCAATTTGGCCAAATCAACTAGACCATCAGCTTCATACGAACCAGTAAAAGCATTGGCTACCACAATAACATCATAATGAGCAGCCTTGGCTTGCGCCTCTTTAATGCTCAAAACAGCAATAGCCTCATCATTGGCCTGCTGCTTTAAGGTACGCTCATTAAATTTTGGTAAATCCACAAATTTAAAGAGCTTATCCATAATGAGCTTATTTAAAGAAGATTGCAAAATAGCATTGGCAAACTTTGGACGTAAAGCTAACCATGGATTAGTACGCTCAGCATTCATGCACAAAAAGTCCATGCTTGGACGTAAATAGCGACTGTAATAGAAGTTTAAGAAGCGTGAGTTAAGCTCAGCTGAGTTAACATGAGCAGGACATTGAGTCTTACAAGACTTACAAGATAAACAAGTAGCAACATGTCCTAAATACTCATGATTAAAATCTTCCTTATCAAAGATAGTATTGTAGGTACGCTTAACTAAATTGCCCAAATAGGAACAAGAGTTGGCAAACTTAGCTCCTAAAGAGGCGTTGTCTTGAGTAGCTGAGCTTAATAATTGCTCCTCAATGGCATTAATATCAACCTTACGTTCCTCCATCAAGCGTAACCACTCTCTCATCAGTCCTGAATAGCCCTTAGGGGATTTGACATGATCTTTAGAGTAGCGATAGCTTGGGCACATTAAAGAAGCTCTTTGATAGCTAAAGCATTGACCATTACCATTACAGTTTAAAGCACCCTCAAAAGAAGTACGCACCTTAATATCGATCTTGCGGTCAAAGTCGCCACGCATAGGGTCATCGAGCGCTACGAGCTTATCTTTTTCATTGCCCCAAGGAACACAAATCTTGCCTGGGTTTAAGATATTGTTAGGGTCAAAAATAGCTTTAATTTGACGTGCTACAGGGTAAAGCTTGCCAAAGAAGACCTCGCCATAGCAGGAGCGATAGCCACGACCATGCTCGCCCCACATCTGGCCACCATACTTTTTAACCAGTTCAACTACACCATTAGAAATAGCTACTAATTTTTGCTTATCTTCATCAGTAGTTAAATCCAATGCTGGTCTTACGTGCATTAAGCCTGTATCAACGTGACCAAACATACCGTAAGTCACATTCATACTATCTAATAGCGCACGAAATTCTAAAATATAATCAGCTAAGTTCTCAGGAGGAACTACTGTATCCTCAGTAAAGGCTACCAGCTTTTTAGCACCTGCTGCAGATCCTAATAGACCTACTGCCTTTTTACGCATGCCATAAACAGCTGCAATACCTTCTTTGGTATCAACAATTTGAGCACCTAAAATACCCATATGGCGCTTTTTAGCTTCTTTTTGAGTTTTCTCAAAAAGCTTAACCATCAGAGCCTTATCAGCTTCGACATCGTAGCCATTAAACTCAACAATATTTACACCACTAATAGTGGCATCAGGCACCTCAGTAATGTAGTTTTGTACTGTGAGCCATACAGGATCTTTTTTGGCTAAATTTAAAACTCTAGAATCTACAGTTTCTACTGAAAAAGCACCAGCCTTAATCAAGACATTGGCATGACGTAAAGCAGAGTCGAAGTTTTCATACTTAACCACACATAAAGCACGGTAGCTTGGCTTTAAAGTAAGGTCAATCTTAGCCCCTACTAAAGTAGCTAAAGTACCCTCAGCACCACAAATCAAGCGAGCTAAATTTAAAGTATCTGTGCTCTTATCGTAAGCGTGGAATAAGTCATAACCTGTTAAGAAGCGATTGAGCTTAGGAAAGTTTTGTTTAACCTCATCAGCATGCTCTTTTAATAAGGCATAACACTTTTGGTAAATCTCACCTTCTAAACCAGGACGATTGAGGCACTCTTTAAGCTCCTCTTTATTAACTGGCTTAAAGGTACATAAACTACCATCACGCAATACCACCTCAACCTCTAAGATATGCTCAGAGGTACGGCCATATTTTAATGAACCTTGTCCAGCGGCATCATTAGCAATCATACCGCCAATGGTGGCTCGTGATGAGGTAGAAAGCTCAGGAGAGAAAAATAACTGCTCTTTGCCTACTAATTCATTAAGCTCATCTTTAATTACGCCACTTTGTACCCAAATAGTACGGTTTGCAGGATCAAAGTCAGATACGCCCTTCATATGACGGGACATATCAATAATCACGCCCCTACTTAATGATTGGCCATTGGTGCCTGTACCGCCACCACGAGGAGTAAGCACAATAGATTTAAATTGAGGATCATTAGCTGTTTTAAAAATGGTGACTACATCATGCTTATCACGAGGAAACACCACAGCCTGAGGCATTTTTTGATAGACAGAATTATCAGTAGCTACTAATAAGCGAGCAGCATAACGATCTTCAATTTCACCTTTAAAACCATGGTCAGCCAAGGCTTGTAAAAATTTGGCGTAATTGGCTTCAACCTTATCTAAATTAGCAACTCTAGGAATAATTAAAGTCATAAAAAAGAGCCTATTATGTTTTGAGCTGGATTAAAAAGAGCTAATAGAATAAGACTTTACTTACAGATTAGCAAAGACCAAACACTAAAATCTTTAAGCTTAAAAGCTAAGGATCTTCATTATATAGTCAATTACAGACAGTCTTTTTCATTGCGACTTTTTTACGATTTTGCTCAATTTTAAGGCACAGTTACAGCTAACTTACCATGTATTGCACTAAAATAGACCAAAGATATTTTAGCCATAAAAAAAGCCCCTCTACAGTCAATGTAGAAAGGCTTTTGTAATACGTCTGTACAAGGAAAAAATTCTAAATTTTACATACCTTGTGGGCCACGTGGAGCTGGAGCTTGTGCACCACCACGCTCAATAGGAACAATCTTCTTAACTTCGATAGTAGTGCTTAAAAAGTCTTTATCAACCTTACCCACGATATCAATTAATTGACCCTTGGAAACAAATGACCAATCGCGATCATCATCTAACTCAACCTCAATAGAGCCAGTAGCATCGGTAAACTCGTAACGCTCGTGTCCTAAGTAGTTGGTTAAACGACCACGTAAAGTTACCCATTGATCATCATATGCATTCTTAGAAACAGCAGCTACAGTGCCAACGTTTGTATCAAAACCTTGTGGGCCTGACGGATGTGGACCATGACCAGCAAAAGCAGCAGCACTTACACCTAAAGCAGCAGTTACAAGTAAAGCATTTAAAAGTTTCATAATTCTTTCTCCTAAGCCCCTCATAATTATTTAAGACAAGGGGGTTAGTATTTGTTTAATTGTTGTTAGTAAATTTTAAGTAAAGCAATAATTACTTAGCTGGGGTGGCTTCTTTTACTTCGAGCTCAACGGAGTTAAGATCACGATCTACCTTTGCATAAATGGTAATAAGCTGATCCTTACCAATGTGAGACCAATTGCGGTCATCATCTAACTCTACAGCGATTTTGCCAGTGCTGTCTGCAAACTCATACTTGTCATAACCTAAGTAGTTAGTGAGCTTACCAGTTAAAGATACATATTGATCGTCATAGCTGTTCTGAATAACATCTTGTACTGTGGTTACAGTGCTACCTGGGGCTGCAAAACCAACAGGATTAGATGGTTGTGCTTGTTGCGCACCAAAACCAGCTGGGGCATTTGGAGCAGCAAAAGCAACAGAGGAAGCTAAGGCTAAGGCACTAGCACTAACGATAACAGCTAACTTATTCATAGGACAGCACTCCCTTTTAAAAACTTTAACTTAAATTACGAACCACTCCTTTTATCACATATAAACTCACATATTAAGGAAGCAATCTATCTTGCTAGGTTCGTTGCTTGGTATGGTTATATTTAAATATCTTCTACTTAGCTAATACTTAGCAATGTGCCTCAATGAATCTATTTATATTGATAATTTACTATCAATAATGGTGCTAAGTAGCAACCGAAAGCCATCTTTAATCTTTAAAATAATTTTTAAAAATTTTTAAATTTTCAACTATTACAGCTTCTGCACCCTTAACTTCTTATGAGCAGATATACACAAAATTAAACTACCTGACCAAACGACAAAACTTAAGCAAAACATGATGAAATAAAGCTTTTATTGCCAAACACTGCCCAAAACCCCCTAAGTTTGCCCTACTTTTAAAAAAAACAAGTCAACTTAGCGTATTTTTCCTTAGCACAAAATTAGTAACTCAAATACTTAATCATTCTTTTACGCCATAATGCCCCTTGAACTAAGTCCCCTCAACTTTAGACATTAGCTGAGTAGGTAATCTACAAATTTACTGCCCTTATCCTTAAAAAAAACCTAAGACTCAATATGTTGCTTTGACCTTGGACAAGGTACATGTACTTATTTAAATTTTGCTCACATGCGTAATCTATTTAAGGAGTCTTTAGACTACATTTTCATTAAATACTTATTGCTAGAGGCAGGCATTTGAGGCTTAATTTTGCTCTTTTATTGAGCACATAGAATATTTTCAGATCCATGGTCTAACAGCACTATAGTGACTAAACTGTGTACTAAAACTGTGATTTATTACTAATTTTGAGTAAATTTAGCCCTTTTATGATGTAGGTTTAATCACAAATTCAAGAGAGCATAATATAATAAGCCGTTATAAAGATAGTGGCGAAAAACCACTGGGCTTGCCCAGTGGATGAAAGCCAC
>OGPO01000323.1_pt1 | contig 43598 bp, 27 predicted proteins | sample 1553041 | NCBI WGS metagenome assembly OGPO01 (sample SAMEA2580281, study PRJEB22360) | human gut metagenome | biome: human gut; feature: human-associated habitat; material: faeces | place: Denmark | collected 2008/2010 | reverse complement strand
TTCACGATTATCTCGCACAATAATGCTGACGTTGTCGAATTTTGAAAGATAGGTGCACAGCAAGCCCCCTTTTTTCGTTGTTAGGTATTAGTAATTATGCTAAGCCGCTAATTAACATACGTACAGACACGATAAACATAGCCACAGCAAAAATGCGCTTTAAGGTAGCAGGAGATACGTTCTTGCCAACTTTTACACCAAAAGGTGCAGCCACAATAGAGAGCGGAATTACACAAGCTACTGCTAGCAAGCTTACATAGCCCACGGTGAAGATAGGGGCGTTTTCAGGGGTAACACCAGTAATAAAGAGCACAATAGCACCTGGAATACCTACGAATAAGGAAACGGCTGATGAGGTGCCTACAGAGCGGTGTGGCTTTTCGCTACAGGCATTTAAAATAGGGATAGTTAAGGTACCACCACCTACACCTAACATTACGGATAAGAAGGCAATACAAAAGGCAATTAGTCGTTGCCACATCTTAGAAGGTAAGGAGGAGAACATTGGTTTAGCTTTAGCTCTAAAGAAAGTATTTAAGCTATTAAGTAACATCATAGAGCCAAAGAGGATGACCAGCCATTTGCCACCATAGAATGAAGAAATTAATGAGCCTACTAACACACCAACAATCATGCCTGGAGCCCAGGTCTTAATGGTTTCTAAATTAGTATTACCATTACGATATTGAGCCAAAGCTGCGGTAATGGAAGTTGGAATCATACAAGCTAAAGAGGTACCAGTAGCTAACATCATGGCAACAGATGGGTCAACATGGAAAGCTGAGGTAAATACATAGTAGAAAACTGGTACGAAAATAATACCGCCGCCAATTCCAAGTAGACCTGCAAAGAATCCACCTGCCAAACCACAGGTTCCGAGCACGGCCACTGTGAAAATAAGATCACTCCACTCTAATCCGAACATAACACACCTTTTGTTCTTATTTTTGACTTAAAAGCCAGGGCTAAATTTAGCTACTTTGCATTTCTTGCTGTGCTGTAAACCCTGTAATATATGAGGTTGTAGGCAATTTTAAAATATTTATACAAAAATTGCTTAATAAGATTGATCATTTAGCAAAATGCTTGCTAATGATACATGTTTTGAGCATTTTAAGAGCATGGACAAAGTAAAGTTAGAAAATTTTAAAAAAAGTTTTGTTAAAGTGTTGACAAGGATATGTGAGATCGATATTATATGCACCCGTTGAGACAACACAACAAAACAAAAAGTTGTGTGTCGCCTGCAGGGCGTCCTTAGCTCAGTTGGATAGAGCAACAGCCTTCTAAGCTGTGGGGCGAAGGTTCGACTCCTTCAGGACGCGCCAAGCGTCAACATTGATTAATATAATCTTTCTGGTGGCTGTAGCTCAGTTGGTAGAGTCCCGGATTGTGATTCCGGTTGTCGTGGGTTCGAGCCCCATCAGCCACCCCAATTAAGATTATGTTGATCCCACTCTGCGGGAGTGGCGAAATTGGTAGACGCACAAGATTTAGGTTCTTGCGCCTTCGGTGTAAGGGTTCGAGTCCCTTCTCCCGCACCATCCCTTAAAAAACGAATAGGCAACCAAATGGTTGCTTTTTTTGTCTCTGCACTTTTTACATACACAACTGTATGTAAAACTAATCTCAAATATCTCTCCCTTTACTAACTAAAAGCTTGTTTAAAAAAACAAGATAGAACAACAGATAGATCACTGTTTGTTGCACTTATGTAGTCTAAAATATATTATAGTGGCTTAAGTACTAAGTTAACTATTATTCGGTAGGCAGTTTGGAGATCATGACATGAGTGAGATAGCGAATAGTGAAATTGATGCTCAAGAGACAGTAGAAGTGGAAAAGGACAATATGCAGTCCTTTTACGAATTGCTCACAAGTATTGAGCAAAGCTCTAGTGATGAGAGAGATAAAGGTACTCGTTTTGAAAATCTGGTCTTAGACTTTTTACAAAACGATCCTACTTATAATAATGATTTCACTAAGATTCAAACCTATGCCGACTGGGCTCAAGACCATACAGATCTTGTGCCTAACAAAAAAGACATTGGTATTGATTTAGTAGCTACTAACTTATGCTTAGATAATGAGCCTCAGACTTACACTGCTATTCAATGTAAGTTTTATGCTCAGGATGCTAAGGTTCCTAAAAAGGAAATTGATTCCTTCCTTGCTGCTTCTGACACAGACTTTTTTACTGGTCGCATGATGATTGCTACCAATAGCAATTGGTCTGACAATGCTTTGGCAACCTTAGCAAACAAGACTGTACCTTGTATTGTGCTCGATCGTGAAAAACTAGCCCAATCATCCATTGACTGGTCTCAATATCTTAAGACTGGGCAAGTTAATGTAACTAAACGCTCTTTACGCTCCTATCAGCAAACAGCACTGCAAAACGTCATCTCAGGCTTTAAAACTCATGATAGAGGCAAGCTTATTATGGCTTGCGGTACAGGTAAGACCTATACCTCTTTAAAGATTGCTGAGGCCCAAACCAATAATAATGGTTTTGTTCTCTTCTTAGTTCCTTCCTTAGCCCTCTTAAGTCAGACTTTATCTGATTGGAAACAACAAAGTGAATTTCCAATTAGAGCTTTTGCTGTATGCTCTGACACCACTGTGGGCAAGAAGACTAAGAGCGGCTCTATCGATGAATTATTAACTCCTAATGAGCTTAACTACCCAGCCACTACCAATGAGCAAGATTTAGCCAAGCATGTACAAAATGCCTTTAAGTATAAAGAGCAGAACCAAGAACAAGGTATGGTAGTCATTTTCTCAACCTACCAATCTATTGAAGTTATTGCCCTTGCTCAAAACAAGTTAGGAATGCGTCCTTTTGACTTGGTAATTTGCGATGAGGCCCACCGCACCGCAGGTGGCTACCTTATCAATCCAGATATTACTAAAAAGGAAATTCTTGCTCAAAGCGGCCTCCTAAAGGACACCGATCTTAGTGCCCTCAATGCAGAGCTAACCCAAGCAACTACTGAGGCTGAGCCTAATACTGCGCAAGAGAAAGACACCAAGGCTAAAACCAAGTCACGTAAGTCAAAACTAGACTTTATTGATGAGGAAGAGGCCGTCTTTACTCGTGTTCATAATGACCAGTATATCCACGCTAAAAAGCGCTTGTATATGACTGCCACACCAAAGATCTATGGTGATGCTGCACAAGAACAAAAAGACAAAAATGAAGTAGTGCTTTACTCTATGGATGATACTGATGTCTTTGGCCCAGTATTTCATAGTTTAAATTTCGATGAGGCCGTGCAATTAGGCTGTTTGGTCGACTACAAAGTTATTATTCTGGCCTCAGACTCTCGCTTTGTGCGAGATGATAGTACTCTCATTGAGAAAATTAATGAGGATCACGCTGCTCGTATTATTGGTAGCTGGAAGGCTCTCAACAAGTATGGCACTTCTGAAGACTTGCATGATGATGCCCAACCAATGAAAAGAGCGGTAGGCTTTGCTCAAGTAATTAACAGAGATGCTAAGAACATTAAACTGGCTTCTAAGCTCTTCACTCAAGAGTTTGATAATGTCATTAATGTTTATCGCTCCAAAGTTTTAGAGCTTGCTAATAAAGAGCGTGATGCTTTTGAGGAACAAGAGTACGAATATGTTGCTAATCACCAACTAACCTGTGATTGTAAGCATATTGATGGCTCTATGAATGCTAATGAAAAAGGAGCCCTTCTCCAATGGCTTCGTGAAGAACCAGAGCAAGATCACTGCAAAGTGCTCTTTAATGTGCGCTGTCTTAGCGAAGGTGTTGATGTACCTGCGCTTGATGCCGTTATTTTCTTGTCCCCTCGTAAGTCCCAAGTTGAGGTAGTACAGACTGTAGGTCGTGTGATGCGCCGTGCACCAGGTAAAAAGCGTGGCTATGTCATTTTGCCTTTAGTGGTAGACAACTTAAGTGATATTGATAATGCCTTAAGCCGTTCTGATAAGTTTGCCTGTATTTGGCAAGTTCTTAAGGCCTTAAAAGCTATTAACCCTAACGATGTCATTGTTGACGGTGCCTTAGAAAAGCTAAGCTCCCGTATCGAAGTAGTGTGCGTTAATAAAAACACTATCGATCGCAAAAGAACTCCAGGTGGTGACAGTCGTCCTCGTATTCCTGAACCTGTACCTGATCCAGATCCTAAGCAAATTCCTCTTATTGATGAGATGTTTGAGTTTAAGGTAGAGAGTACCATTAAGTCAGCCATTATCAAGAAGCTTGGTAATCGCCGTGAGTGGGAAGAGTGGGCAGAGGATGTAGCTGAAATCTGTAAGAATCAGGTTGCTTTCATCAAAGACAAGCTCAACAACACCGAAAACAAAGAGCTGCGCTATGCCTTTAATGACTTTAAGGATCAGCTATCTTGTTCCATTAATGGTCATAAGTCTAACCAAGATGCTAGCCAAAATGCTAACGAAGCTCTCTTTGGTGGTAACTCCCTTAGCGATGACGAAGTAATTGAGATGCTATCTCAGCATATTGTAATTAAGCCTGTGCTTGATGCTCTCTTTAAGGGCTATGCCTTTACTGAGAACAATCCAATCGCTCGCGCTCTTACTGATATGTTGGAGAAATTTGACAACAATGGGCTGCATAAGGCTAACAAGGAACTGGAGTACTTCTACAGATCTGTTGGTATTCGTATGCAAAACGTAAAGACCATTGCCGAACGTCAATCCGTAATTGTCGACTTGTTTGATCGCTTCTTTAAAGTAGCTTTCCCTAAGCAACAGGAAAAGCTTGGTATTGTTTATACCCCATTAGAGGTGGTGGACTTTATTAACCACTCTGTAAACGACATCTTAAAGCAAGAGTTTGGTCAGACCTTTGCTGATGCTGGTGTACATGTCCTTGATCCATTTACTGGAACAGGTACCTTTATTACCAGATTAATGCAGTCTGAGGACTTAATCCCACGTGATGCGCTGCCATATAAGTATTTTAATGAGCTCCACGCCTTTGAGCTTATGCCTCTTGCCTACTATGTAGCCTCCATCAACATGGAAGCTGTATACCAAGAGTTTTTCCCAAATACTCCATATGCTCCAAACAACATTACAGTCCTAACCGACACCTTTGCTTTGCACGACGAGGAAGTAGCCCCAATCTTTAAGGACTCCATTGGCAAAAACACCTCCCGTCGTAAGCAAGTCGACAGCCTCGACCTCCGTGTCATTATTGGTAATCCTCCATATTCTATGGGTCAGAAGAATGCTAATGACGACAACAAAAACGATCGTTATTTGGGAGAGAATGGTGTTGATACACGTGTTCAGGACACTTATGTAAAAGCAGCAGGAAAAGTTTCTAACAAGAACAGTATTTACGATAGCTATATTAAGGCATTTAGATGGGCATCTGATAAGCTTGGTGATCAAGGTGTTATTGCATTTGTTACTAATGCTGGTTGGCTTGATAGTGCATCTTCTAACGGCATGCGTAAATGTATGACCGAAGAGTTTAGCTCTATTTACATTTACCATTTGAAGGGTAATGCCAGAACTTCTGGTGAACAAAGACGTCGTGAAAAGGATAATGTCTTTGGAGTAGGAAGTCGTGCTCCTATTGCCATTACCATTTTGGTAAAGAACCCAAATGCTAGTGAGCAAGGAAAGATCTACTTTGGTTGTGTTGATGACTACATGAGCAGGGATGAAAAGCTCGGTCTGCTTGCACAACTAGGTTCTATTAAGGGTGCGCAGCTATCAGAAATTGTTCCTGATGAGCACAATGATTGGCTTAATCAGAGAAGATGTGAGTTTAATAATTTTAAAGGAATTACAGATAAATCCAATAAAGATGAATCTATCTTTAAAGAATCTGCTGTTGGATGTTCCTCTAGTAGAGATGTCTGGGTATATAATTCTAATAAAGCTCTTTTAGTTAAAAGCATAAATACATGTAGTATTTACTTTGATCAGATTGTTTCCAAGTTAGAGGAGACAAACAATCAAGATATTGGGGAAGCATTGCCAACCAGTATTAAATGGACTCGAGCTCTTAAAAGTCAAGCATTAAAGCATGTTAATGCTCCAGAGGTTAGTGATAACTTCATAGTTAAATCTATGTACCGAGCATTTTTTAAGCAAAACTTATATTACAACAAGTTTTGGATTGAATCCCCAAGTATATTTGATAAGTTTTTCCCTTACAGCGGAGCTGAAAATCTAACTATTAGTATTGCTGGAGTGGGGGCAAAAGACTTTGGTTGTTTGATAACTAATACCATCAGTGATCAACATTTACTTGACTCTTTAACTCAATGCCTCCCACGCTATGTCTATACCGAAGCTCCTAAGGGTGGATTGATAGGGGAGTTTAAGTCTGTTCAGCCTGATGAGCATGGCTATGTGCGCAGCGATGGCATTAATGAAGAGGCGGTGCAGCACTTTAAGGATGTTTATCCTGAGCAGGCTGATAAGGTCGATGTGGATGCTGTTTTCTACTATATTTATGGCGTGTTGCATAGCCCTGAATATCGTAGTACTTATGCTAACAACCTACAAAAGGAGCTGGCACGTATTCCACGTGTGGCTACTTATGAGGAATTTGCTGCTTTTGAAAAGGCGGGTCGTGCTTTGGCGCAGCTTCATGTTAACTATGAGGCTGTAAAGCCTTATGAGGGTTGTACTATTGATGCTGCTGATTCACCTTCGTATAGGGTAGAAAAGCTTGCCTATGGCAAGATTGCGGGGCAAAAGGGAGATGCTGCCAAGGATCGCTCAACTATTATCTACAATAGTAGTATTACCATTAGGAACATTCCTTTGGAGGCTCAAGAGTACGTTGTTAATAAGAAGTCTGCCCTTGATTGGATTGTAGAGCGATGCTGTGTGTCTGTGGATAAGGACAGCGACATTGTTAATGACTTTAACGACTACGCTAAAGAAATGGGCGATGAGAAGTATATCTTTAACCTTATTTTAAGAGTAATTACTGTGTCTCTTGAAACTATGAAGATAGTAAAGGCTCTGCCAAAGCTTAATATCCACCCATTAGATAAGTAAGTAGGGTGCGAACAGCTAATAGCTTAAGTCGATTAAGCTCTTAATATGAAAAGCTCTTAGGCAGCAATGCTTAAGAGCTTTTCTTTAATTACCAAATACCTAAGTTTGGCATACGAAACAGTAAAATGATAGGGCCTATAAATCTATTTAAAGTGGTAATGTAGTAAGTGCTATTAGTTAGTGTTCTTATCTTTTAACTTGTTGGAAAGCAAAGTAATAGCATTGATTGCATCGCTCTTATTATCACCAGAATCCTGACCTAAAGATAGCTTACAACTATTAGACCAAGCAATTACTGTATTAATGATTTCCACGCTTATTTTGGTGGCACCATGATTGGGTTTTTTATCAAACTTAATAAGTTTGGCATCGAAGCTATCACCAATCAGATATTGGGTAAAAGCAATAAAGGCCCTTTCAAAGTCTTCCTCTGGCAGGATACTAAAGAAGCGGTTGTAAGTATCATGTGAGGGAACGCCATTATTAAAGGGTAAAAACTCTTTGAAAATAGGTAAATTATCTTTAGTAAACTTAGATATTTCGTACGAAGATCTAGCTCCTGACCAGATAGCAACGAAAGTAGTGAATACAATTTCACTTAGAGAAAATTTTTTAGTGCGATTGATTCTAGGGTCTTTAATATCATTAAAAATAGTGATTTCCACATTAACATCCTAATTTAAGTTAGAAAGTTAGGCTTAGTTTTTGCGTAAAGTACCTCGTCTAAGGTAGACGCATCTATTTTATATTAAATTAGCACTTTTAAGCTATTTAGCTTAAAATAGCAGTTTGGTCAGTTTAGGTTAGTGCTGATATCAAAATGCATCTCTTTTAAGTTTTTGGTGCCTAATGCATCAGATACTATCTATTATTGTCAGCAATATTAATATCTTTATATTTTAGACAGCAAAGTCTGGACTTTATTCAATGGCAAGAAATAAATATGGAACCACCTGGTGGGGGCAAAAGTGGCTTGATTCCCTAACAGGTATTGATAACGCTAATCGTATTCCTCGTGGTCTTACCTATGCACGTAATGACTCTGTATTTGGTTTAAAGATCAATACCGATGAGGGTACTATTAATGCCCATGTAGTTGGAAAGTATTGCCCTTACTACAAGGTTTCACTGAAGTTTAATCGCTTAAGTAAAAAGCAGTGTCAGCAGTTTATTGAAGCTGCCTCTAAAGACTTAGCTGTGATCTCTGGTTTAGCAAATCGCCAATTAGCTCCTCGTTTATTTGATATTGCTAATGAACTTGGCATTAAGCTCTTTCCTACCTCATGGCATGATATTGGGATGAAGTGTAGCTGTCCTGATATCGCTGTTCCATGTAAGCATATTGCTGCTGTTATTTACGTAGTTAGTGAGTTTATTGATACTAACCCTATCATGTATTTCAAACTCTTAGGCATCGACATTATGTCAGCCTTTGAGAGCATGAATATTTTCTCTGATGCCGAAGATAAGCTAGAAACTCCTAATATTGCTACTTTATTTAGAGAGTCTTTATTACTCCCTAATGATATTGTAATTAAAGCTCGTGAAAACAATTTTGAGCTTAATTTAAATCCTATTTCTCACAATGATGCTCAGGTATTATTCTTAGCTGATGGCTTAATCAACTATGAAGAAGACCAGGGCATGCTTGATCATAGTGTGCGCAAGCATCTTAATAAGATTAAGTCCCTTGAGGCCCAGTGTGAGACTTTAGAAGAGTCAGTACAAGAGCAAAAGGCGTTTGCTACTCAGTGTGCGGCTACTGCTCAAACCAAGTTTGAAGAGTATGAAGAGCTTAAGTCTAGTTGTGGTGATGTTCCTAATCGTGGCCGCCAATCAGCTAGAACTAGAGCTATTTTGCAGCTTTTAACTGATACTGAATCAGAGTATCAAGAGAATAAAGCTAAGGCTGATGAGGCTAATCACAAGTTACAGCAGCTTAAAAAAGACTTGGCTTCATACAAGAGCAAATTATCTAAAGAGCAAAAGCTTTACGATAAGGCTTTAGCCTCTTTCAATAACAAAACCGCTCAAGTATTAAAGTTAGGTTATGATCCTGAGCTTTTAGAGCAGGAGCAAGTGGTCGATGCTAAGATTCGTAATGCTGATGGTTCAGAATATAACCCAGCATTAGATGACTTATCTCAGATTGATGACTATTCAGACGAAAATGTCATTGATGCCAAGATCGTCGAAGAAGATGATGTCGAGTCTGATGAAATTGATGTACGCCGTTACCAGGGTACTTTAGTAGACTTAGAAAAAGCTACTTATCAGCAAATCAATGATATGGGTAGCTCTATTCTTTCCTTGTATGCTGATACCCCACCAGGCTTTACTCACGGCTCTTTAAAAGCATTAATGGATCGTACTATTAGTGCCGCTTCTCATATGGCCAGCGCTCAATTAAAAGATGTAGTTGAGCGTGAGATTCATATTTTTAATAAAGATATACTCTCGAAAAAGGGCCAAAAGATCTTTGCTGATTTTAATGAATTACAGCAAGTTGAAGCTGACAACTTCTCTAAAGAGCCTTTTAGTGATCACGGTTTCTTTGCTCGTCAGCCAATCTTCTTTATGAGTACTAAGGGCATTTTAGAGTTAACCTTGCCTTTTAATGTGTTACTCAAAGCTCGTAGCGGTACTACTTTAAGCAATTTAACCATTTTCCCTCCAGAGGGTGATGAGCTTTCTTTAATGAACAATTTGTTAAAGGAAGTGTTAAAAGAGAAAGAGTTAGTCAACCGCCATGTTGAGGAATACAACTTAGAAGGTTTATATAACATGTTCTCTGGTTATATTAAAAATACCAACATGTTATCTAACTCTAATGCTGAGACTAATATTCTCTACTGCTTATGGTTTATTGCTACTAACTTAGTAAAGAATAGAGCCATTGCTCCTCGTTTAGTTGTAAATTACGAGGGTAATTTACAGGTATATTGGTATCCTGCTACTTGTTCTGATGAGATTAGTACCTTAGTTACTAATATTGGCTTATCACTACAGGGTTTTGAGCACTTTTTATTCAATCGCTTAGATCGCCAATATTATTTGGAGCCTAAGTTCTTGGGTGAAATGGTATTAGTGCCTTTCATTCAATCTTATCTTGCATGGGCTTTTGCTAAAGAGACTCGTACTAATCAGTCCTTACCTGAGCTTCAGGTTATTTTCAATGGTCGTCATATCGATACTAATGATAATAACCTTGAGGAAAAGAGCTTAAGATATCGCTTAGAGAATTATTTAGCTACCTCAACCATTCACTACAATAACTTTACTCCAGTATTACGCTTTACCGATTTAAGCGACCCTATGGAGTACAGTGGTACTGTCTTTAGTCATCTTAAAGACCAAATTATTGAGCAAGCTTTAGCAAGTAAACAAGAGCAAATGGATCAAATGCTAGCTTATGCTAAAGATACTAAGGATAAAGAGTTATTATCCATGCTCATGGGTGAAGGTACTCAAAGCAATGATGATGTTGAGTACTATGAGGACGAGGAATTTGGCTACGAGCATATCTTTGAAGATTGCTCTGGTGTAGGCATGGAATTTGGCCTCATGGACATTCCTGCTGGTGTGCGAGCCGAATTAATTGAAAATGGCGATGAAGACATTATTGATGCCACTGGCTTTATCTCACTTTGCAATGTGGTAGATAACAAGGCCTTTAATGAGGTACGCCGTGAGTGTCTACGTTTATTAAGTCGCTTATCAGCTAAAGCATCCTGCCTTGAGGAACTGTACTCAAGCAAGTTTAATGTCTCTATTTTGCCTTTAAATAAGCTCTATAAGACTCTACAAGATGCTAATAACACCTTGCGTCTAATGGGTGTACGTGTAGTACTGCCTAAGTCCTTGACCAAATTAGCTACTCCATATTCTTCTGTGAAAATGGATGTCAATGATGATGATATAGACACTAGTTGGTGGGATCAGGATAGCTTCTTCTCACTTGCTGACATGATTAATTTCGATTGGTCGGTTGCTATTGGTAATCATGCTTTATCTAAGCAAGAATTTAATATTCTATTAGCTAATGCAGGTAATGTAGTACGTTTTAAAGATCAGTTTATTTATGCAGATCCTGATTTATTAGAGCAGCTTAAGAAACGCTATGATAGGCAACAAAAGCGCACCTTAACTAAGGATCAAGTATTAAGTGCCTTATTAACAGGTGACCATGAGGATTGTGAGGTTATCTACTCTGATCGTCTAAGAAAGTCTATTGATAAGCTCTTGAGTGATGACAACTGTCAGTTACCAGAGGGCCTTAATGCTACCTTACGTCCATATCAGGTGCGTGGCTATGAGTGGTTAATACGTAATACTCGTATTAGCGTGGGCTCTATCTTGGCTGATGATATGGGTCTGGGTAAGACCATTCAGGTTATTGCGGTAATCTTAAAGCTCAAGCAAATGGGTAAGATTACTCCAGAAAAACCTGCTTTAGTAGTTGTTCCAACCTCCTTGCTCACTAACTGGACTCGTGAAGTGGCACAATTTGCTCCAGATTTAACTATTGGTACTTACTATGGTGGTGCTAAAGAGTTAGCTATTGGCAACAGCGATATTATCTTAACTTCCTATGGTACAGCCAGAAGCCGTATTAAGAAGTTAAAAGAGCATAAGTACAGCTTATTAGTAGTGGATGAGGCTCAGGCTATTAAGAGTTTGACTACTGCTATTAGCAAGAACTTACGTGAACTTGAGGCTGATCAATTTATTGCTATGTCAGGTACTCCTGTAGAGAACAGATTGCTTGAGTACTTCTCTATTTTAGACTTTGTAAACCGTGGTTTATTTGGCACCGTTGGTACTTTCAAGGATCGTTTTGCTACTCCTATTGAGCGTAACCATGATATGGATGCTGTTGAGCGCTTTAAGAAGCTTACTGCTCCATTTATTATGCGTAGATTGAAAACTGATAAGAATATCTTACCTGATTTACCAGATAAGATTGTGTCAGATCAATTCTGCGAGTTAACTCCTAGTCAGGCAAGCTTATATCAAGCTATTGTTAATAAGAAGATGAAGGAGTTAGAGATGGATGAGAATCAAACCGAGTTTAAGCGTCGTAGTGTAATTATTACTATGATTCAAAATCTCAAGGCTATTTGTAACTCTCCAGCTCAGTTCATGCCAGATCAAAACTATGATCCAGCCGACTCTGGTAAGGTAACTCGTCTGTTAGAGTTGCTCGATGAAATTATTGAGGCTAAAGGTAAAGTATTGGTATTTACCCAATCAGTAGTTATGGGCAAGCTCTTACAAGACTTGATTGAGCAAAAGTTTGGCCGTCGTCCTAACTTTATTTATGGTGGATTAAGCCGTAATGAGAGATCTGATATGGTCGATACTTTCCAAAACGACCCATCAGATAGAATTATGCTCTTATCCTTACGTGCCGCTGGTACTGGTTTGAACTTAACTGCAGCTAATTACGTAATTCACTATGACTTATGGTGGAATCCTGCTGTAGAAAATCAGGCTACTGACCGTGCTTATCGTATTGGCCAGAAAAAGAACGTTCAAGTGTATCGCTTTATCTGTTCTAATACTTTCGAGGAGCGTATTAATGACATGCTCAACTCGAAGAAAGATCTAGCTGATGTTGCTGTGGCTACAGGCGAAAGCTGGATTGGCAATATGTCAGATGGTGAGCTTGATAATCTCTTCTCCTTACATAAGTAAGAGTAGTTAGCTTAAGTTAAACAAAAAAGCCTTGGCATTGCTGCCAAGGCTTTTTTCGTAAGTAAAAACTTATATTCTTACTGGTGATAGGTTTTTAAGAAATGCTCTAAGCGATTGCAAGCATCATCAATAATGTCTACATCAGGTAAAAATACAACACGGAAATGGTCTGGGGCAATCCAGTTAAAGCCAGTGCCCTGTACCACTAAGAGCTTTTCTTGACGTAATAAGTCTAAGACAAACTTTTGGTCATCCTTGATATTAAAGCGCTTAATATCAATCTTAGGGAACATGTATAAAGCACCATGAGGCTTTTTAACACTAATGCCTGGAATAGCATTGAGCCTATCAAACATAGCCTGGCGTTGGCGGTGTAAGCGGCCACCTGGCACAATCAGCTCATTAATACTTTGATAGCCACCTAAAGAGGTTTGAATAGCATGCTGGAGCGGCACATTAGCGCACAAGCGCATAGCCATCATCATGCGAATACCCTCAATATAGCCCTTCATCTTAGCCTTAGGGCCAGTTAAGATCATCCAGCCTTGTCTAAAGCCGCAAGCACGGTAGGTTTTGGATAAACCATTATAGGTAACAATAGGGATATCATCGCACAGAGTACAAATACTACGATGAGCATAATCATCATAAAGAATTTTATCGTAGATTTCGTCAGCAAAAATCATGAGCTCGTGTTGACGGCACAGCTCAATTAAATCTTGCAAGAATTCTGTGGAGTAAACAGCACCTGTAGGGTTGTTAGGATTGATAATTACAATACCACGAGTGCGAGGGGTAATTTTCTTTTTGATGTCTTCTAGATCAGGGAACCAATCTGATTCTTCATCACATATATAGTGAACAGCATGGCCACCAGCTAAAGTAACAGCAGCAGTCCATAGTGGGTAGTCTGGAGCTGGCACCAAAATCTCATCGCCATTGTTAAGTAAGGCGTTCATAGAAGTGGTAATAAGCTCAGATACGCCATTACCAATATATACATCCTCAACATCAGCGTTTTTTAAGCCTTTTTGCTGATAGTATTGAGCGATAGCCTTACGGGCGGAGAAAATACCATTAGATTCGCAATAGCCTTGTGAAATAGGTAGGTTACGTACTACATCACGAACTACTTCTTCTGGAGCCTCAAAACCAAAAGTAGCTAAATTGCCAATATTGAGTTTGAGAATACGAACACCTTCTTCCTCCATGCGGCAGGCTTCTTGGTGAATGCGACCACGAATGTCATAGCAAACATGATCTAGTTTGTGTGATTTTTCGATTGGCTTCATAATAAAAAACACTTGGGTTTTGCCATTAAGTTAGTCTTGGCTACGAAAATCAAGTCTTTAGCCCCTTTTCCCATCTGACTATTAACTGTGATCTCATTATTCCAATCTAAGTTTAATGTTAAACGCTCAAGCCTCCTTTAATAAGAGAAAAACACAAAGCTAAAAGTATTTTTGTAAAGGCGCAAGGGACGCTACCCAAGCTACCTAAAATGCCGTATTGCATCACTTTCAGCAATACTAACAACCTCTCCTTATCATCACCCTAAGTCCTCTTAGTCTTCTAAGCCTTAGTTAGCTTAGTTTCACCAAAAAAACTGGAGATACAATGAAAAAGAGCGCAAAAATAGAATTTTAAGCCTCAGTCGTAAAAGATTGTAGCACGTCAACTAGACTATGGCGCTTAGCTAAAGGTAAGACCTTGCTCTCTAAAATCGAGCAATATGAGCTAAAGTTAGGAGAATTTAGAAAATTTAGAACCAAAGTGCAGAAAAAAGCCGAAAAATAGCAACAAAACAGCCAAAAAATGCCCTTTTAAATAAGCATTTAAATGCTCTATTGCAGTGCACCACAGCAGGTACCACAGTGCATAAAAAGCTTCAAATGGAATTATGGAAGATAGGTTAACTTTTTAATAAGCGTTAAAGAATGCTCGCAAAGGTAAGGAGATTTGTAGGAGGGTTAATGTTGGTAATAAGAATGTGGGGAGACACATGAATAATATAAAATAACCAAAAAAAAGGAAACCCCTCCCCACATGACCAACGTCATATTACAAAAGACGCATCCTTAGATCAATTGCTTTTAGACTTACAAGAGAGTAAGAGTTTGAGTCTTATAAGTTAAATCATGAGTAGTTAACTTAATTTTACCTAAGAACAATTTAGGTAAGTTGTCAGAGCCTGTTAGTCCCTAATACTTCCCTAGCACACAAAGAGCTTGGAGATAAACTTACTAAACTAAGCCTTACCAAGGTAGCAGTGCTACTAGGTCTCATGGCCGTACTGGTCATACTAGCCTGCTTGGCTGTAGAGGCATTGGGGTGATGGAGTGGAATGGTATGTGATGAGAAGGTATGGGAGGAAAGGGAATGATAAAAGAGCTTGCCCAGTGAGGGGCAAGCTCTTTTGGGGGAATTATTTGAAGTCGCGGCCCATGGCTTTTTCTTCGTAGATGTTTTCGATAATGTAACGCTCATAAGAATAATGAGGGGATGGGCTACGACGATACTTTACGAGATCACGGGTGCGCTCTGAGTAGGTAATAGAGTTAGTAAACATAACAAAAGGTACTCGATTACCATTTTTAGTAATGACAAAGCCTGCTAAGTTGGAGACATTTTGTAAAGTGCCTGTTTTGGCCATAACATGCTCTTTTAATGGCTCGTTAAAGGTAGAGGCACGCCATTGTAGTGTTCCTGATTTACCAGATACAGGTAACAGCTCAATAATGCCTAAAGTGTCATTATGCTGATTAATATAGTCTAGGATTTCCAGCATAGTGTCAGGACTCATTAAGTTATGAGGTGACAAGCCAGAACCGTCAACAATATAAGAGCTACCTAAATCAATTTTGGCATATTGGCTCAAGATAGAGCGCATCGCTCTATTGGCTCGATAGTAAGTGGCTGGTAAATTAAAGTATTCAGCAGCAATGTTTTTAGCAATGGCATCAGCATACAGATTATTGGACTTTTGGAGCATGTACTCAACTAAATCACGCATCTTTGGGGAGGTGCGCTGAGCAATGGTCACAGTGTCTGACTCTGGAGTATGGCTGATCTTTACCTCGCCTGAAACAGAGATATTAAGACGCTTTAAGAGCATATTAGTCCAATCAAGACCCCATCTTTGAGCATCGGAAATAGCTAAAGATAAAGGCCATGGCTTATTATTCTTGCTATTAGAGCTTGCTGGAATACAGCCAGTTAAATGATATTTGTTATCGATAAAGAGATTAGCCTCTAAGATACAGTCGCCACCATAATCACTCTCTTCAACGGCAATAACATCAGAGTACAGTTCAATTGGCACGCCAGCTGGTACTAAAGGAGCTGCATGAGTACCAGGGCCATCTGACTTTAACTGGGCAAAGGTGCAGTTACGATTGAGAATGATAGGAGCGGATGGAGCAGTAAAGCAAGAGGGTAAATCATCCCATGCCCAGCCATTAGCACGGCTAGGGCCGCCAAAACGGCTGACATCTAAAATGACATTACCATTAATACGACGTACTCCATGCTTTTGGAGCACAGCTAATAAGCTTTGGTAATGATCTACTCTTAAGGTTGGATCGCCAGTAAATTTAACAATGACATCAGAGTGTAAAGTGCCTGAGGAATCAACGTTTAATTTGTTATTCTTGGCAATAGCTTTACCTTGAACCTCAAGCTTAGTAACCAATTCATAATCACCGCCTAAATAAAGCATCGCAGCTAAAGCAGTAACCATCTTTTGAGTTGATGCTGGGTGGAAAAACAAGCTATTGTTTTTTCCGTACGTTTTAGTGCTATTTGGCAGTTTATAAGCAATGCCCACCTGAGCACCCTCAAGAGGGGTAGAAGTGGCTGGGATGGCCTGGGCCGATAGCGAAGTAGTTAATAGTGCTGTAGCACATATAAATGAGGTTAAAAGCTTGCGCACCATAATAATTCCCAAAAGATCAGCCCCGAGGGGCTGAAATAAAGATATAAATATAGCAAGTCCTGATCTTGTAACAACTTCTTACAAGCATCCCTCAATTTTGACTAAATTAACATAGGCTTGAGATAGGGATAATTAACTTTTGACTAGCTTATTTGCAACAATTGTCCTACAACAGGCTCATTATTATAGCGATTATCAGCTCCTTAATACTATGGTTAGTTTGATACAGAACTAAATTAATCATTACCTCAAGCTATAATTAGTTGCACTTATACCAGCCAGACTTAACTACCCATTCTTTTCCTTTTTCATCTTCAGAAATAAGACCTTGCTTAGGCACTGTATCACCTTTAAGGTCAATAAAAGTATGGCCACCTTTTTTCCAGCTAATATGAAGATATTTGCTATCTTGATTTACATATGGCTCATAGCCATCTTTTATCAGAGGAAGAATTTGAGCGCCTGTTTTAATATCAGCGGTTAGTTTGTAGCCATGAGAGTAGGTATTGTCTTTTTTCTTATAAGCGGCGCAAATTTTTATCTCATCACCATAACTAGGCAAAACAAGCGCAACAGACATTGTAAGAGCCAAAAATTTAAGTAAATACTTCATAGTGGTGTCCAAATGTTTAAATTGACTAAATTACTACTCAACTAATATGCCGATAAATAAATCTAGCTTATTTATTTGCGGGGCTTAAAAACTTAAAAGCTTGGTTTTAGTAGTTGAGCACAGAGATATATCCTCGATAGAGGCCGGAGCCTAGTTGAAAGCTACCTGTAGGTGATACCAAAGCCATTGTTCTGGGCTTATTTGGTAGTTTTACATTATATCTTGTTAAGTATTTTGTGTGGCTTGATAGGGCGATTTAATTTTGCGTCTTACCATATCCTAGGCAATGATTCTTTTTTGATTTTTGATAGATTTTTAATTAACAGCGCTAAGCTTTAATGCCTTGTTTTATTAGCTTATAATTATCTTGCATGGATGCAAAGATTTCATATGTCAGGATTGGTCAATGACAAAGTCAAAGGCCATCATTTATGATTAAGAAAGTTTCCTTGATGATTATAATCAAGGGGCTTTGAATTGTCTTAGATTTAAATTTAGCAAAATATTGACCTTCTTTTTAGCTTTAAGCCAAGTTTGGTTAGTTAACGTGGTGCCTAGTGTCTATATAGTAGGTCTTGCAAGATAGCTTTGAGGTTTTTATGGTTATTGAGCCAAAAGTTCGTGGTTTTATTTGTGTAACAACTCATCCTGCTGGCTGTGAGGCAAATGTTAAGCAACAAATCGACTATGTAAAGTCTCAACCAAAATTAGATAATGGCCCTAAGAAAGTTTTAGTGATCGGCGCATCAACTGGTTATGGCTTAGCTTCTCGTATTAATGCTGCCTTTGGTTCTGGTGCAGCTACTTTAGGTGTTTTCTTTGAAAAGCCAGGTACTGAAAAGCGTCCAGGTAGCGCAGGTTGGTACAACACCGCAGCTTTTACCAAGTTTGCTAAGGCCGAGGGTCTTTATGCACGTAACATCAATGGCGATGCTTTCTCTGATGAGTGCCGTGCTAAGGCTATTGAGATTATTAAAGAAGATCTAGGTGAGATTGATTTAGTTGTTTATTCTTTAGCTTCTCCTGTACGTAAAGTTCCTTCTACTGGTGAAGTAGTTCGTTCTTGCTTAAAGCCAATTGGCAAGCCATATGTATCTACTGCTATTGATACAAACAAGGACACTATTATTGAGGCTACTGTTGAGCCAGCAACCGAAGAAGAAGTTCAAAATACTGTAACCGTAATGGGCGGTCAGGATTGGGAACTTTGGATGAAGGCCTTATCTGAGGCTGGTGTATTAGCTAAGGGCTGCAAGACTGTAGCTTATAGCTATATTGGTACTGAAATTACTTGGCCTATTTACTGGCACGGTGCACTTGGTAAGGCTAAGGAAGACTTAGATCGTGCCGCCTGTGCTATTCGTACTTCTTTAGCTAATATTGATGGTGATGCTCGTGTAGCTGTATTGAAGTCTGTTGTTACCCAGGCCTCTGCTGCTATTCCTGTAATGCCTTTATACATTGCTTTATGTTTCAGAGTAATGCGTGAGCAAGGTATCCATGAGAGCGTAATTGAGCACATTACCCGTATGTTTAACAGCGCTCTATACGGTATGAAGGCTCCAGAGCTTGATGCTGAGGGTCGTATCCGTATGGATAGCTGGGAGTTACGTGATAGCGTTCAGCTCAAGTGCAAGGACTTATGGGCTAAGGTTACTACTGAGAATCTTAAGGAAATTACTGATTACGAAGAGTACAAGCACGAGTTCTTACAGTTATTCGGCTTTGAGGTAGATGGTGTTGATTACCAAGCTGATGTTAACCCTGTAGCTGATTTTGACTGTGTTAATCTTTGCTAGTAATTTAGCTTAGTTAAATATTTAGATAAGGGCAAGTTTTAGCTAAAACTTGCCCTTGCTTTTTTGGGGCAATTAATACTTAAGACTTAAATGCCTTATAATATGGTTTTTTCTAACATGTAGAGCTTAAGAGTTAAACTCTATTATGTTTGTTGTTTGTTAGTAGAATTGGTTGTGTCCTTATATAGGAGAACTTTTTAACATGTCAGCACAAATTATTGATGGCAAGTCTGTAGCAAAGCAATTACGTTTATCTTTAAAAGAGCAAGTAGATGCCAAGATTGCACAAGGCTTGCGTGCTCCTGGTTTAGCAGTAATTTTAGTTGGTGCTGATCCTGCCTCTGAGGTTTATGTTCGTAACAAGCGTAAGGCTTGTGAAGAGGTGGGCATTAAGAGCTTTTCTTATGATTTACCAGCTACTACTAGCCAAGAAGAGCTTGAGAACTTAATTGAAGAGTGTAACAACAATCCAGAAATCGACGGCATTTTAGTGCAATTCCCTTTACCAAAGGGTTTAGATGAGCGTCGTGTGATTGAGAAAATTGCCTCTTCTAAAGATGTTGATGGTTTCCACCCATACAATGTTGGCCGCTTAGCTCAGCGTATTCCTGTGCTACGTGCTTGTACTCCAAAGGGTGTTATGACCTTATTAAAGAGTATTAATGCTGACTTATTAGGTATTAATGCTGTTATTGTCGGTGCCTCTAATCTCGTTGGTCGTCCTATGGCCTTAGAGTTATTACTAGAGGGTGCTACTGTAACTGTAACTCACCGCTTTACCAAGGATTTAGAGCATTTTGTTCGCCAAGCTGATTTATTAATTGTTGCCTGTGGTAAGCCAAAGTTAGTTCCAGGTGAGTGGGTAAAGGATGGTGCTATCGTAATTGATGTGGGTATTAACCGCTTAGAAGATGGTTCTTTATGCGGTGATGTAGGCTATGAAGAAGCTTGCAAGCACGCCTCTTTCATTACCCCAGTTCCTGGTGGTGTAGGCCCTATGACCGTAGCTACTTTAATGGAAAACACCATTCAAGCCTATGAAAGCCACCTTCAGGCCTAAATTTTAAGCTTTTAACTAAGCGCAAGCCCCTGCGCAATGGGCAGGCGCTGGCAAGGCCAGTGCTTGCCCCAGCGCTAGCGCTGCTGCGCAAGCTGCTGCGGCGCAGCTCTAAGAAAAAACTGCCATATATGTTTAGGTATATGGCAGTTTTTTTTGTATAAAGGAAGATATTCTAATGCTTAGATGAAGGAGATATTGGCAAAAATATTTTCACTAAGTTAGCAAAATAGCAGTTAAACATGATTTTTTAGTACTTTCTAATGATATGCTAAGAGCCATACATTATTATCTACTAAAATAAGATGCTCAATATTAATCCATAAATTTGGGAATCTTACATTATAATAGTTGCAATTTTGCTCCTGATTTTTAGGAGTAGCTATCATAGCAATTTTAGTTAATTAACTTTGGGCTTGTTTTCAACTTGACTCTAGATTTAATTTCAAAAAAATCCTTTCTTTTAGCTGATTGCAAAGAACAAGAAGGTTGATAAATGATCTTACTATTCCTTAGTGTATGGGCAATTGTGATTGCTCTTAATGAGGTGTTATTTGCAGCTCAGCCTTTCTCTATGACCAGCATAGCTGCTGCTATGCCTCATACCTTAATGTTTTCAGTAGTGCTCTCAGCTGCTGTTTATATTGCTAAAAAGCGTATCATTGATGCTGTTCATAAGGGACGACCTATTGATAAGCGCTTTGTAGCCGAGCTTACCCCTGAGGTGGGGCATCAGTTAAATACTATGCGTCGTAAGCTTGAGGCTATGGATGGTGATAGCACTCCAGGTAATAAAGTTAAAGGAAAGCAAAAGGGACGACATTTTCCTAGCGATAGTGAGTTAGCTAAGGCTAACAAAGATAAAAGCCGTCGCAATAAGGAAAAGTTTGATCGCTTGCATGATAATGCTCAAGCCTCGCTAAGAAGTGAGCAGTTACGTAAACAAAAAGAAGAGGCTACGGCTCAGGCTCGCTCTAAAGCGGTAAAACAAGCTACTAGAGAAGATTTGTTTGAGCAAAAAACTCATAGTGCTACAGCAGAAAAACAAAATGATCGCTCTTTAGTAGTGGGTGATCCTAATGACTTTGTAAAAGAAGCCCATGCTCAAATGATGGAGCAGGCTCAGTCACGTATTGAAGCGGCCCAACGTAAACGCAAAGAACATGAATTAGAAGTACAAAGACAAAATGCTCCAAGCCTAGATGAAAATCGTGCCCGCTTAGCTAAAGAAAAAGAATTACAAAAAGAACGCCGTGAGGCTCAAATTAAGGCTTTAGGTGCTTTATCTCAAGAGGACAAAGCCGCAGAAGATGCTCGTCGTGCTTATGAGGCTCAAATGAGAGCTCAAGAGCAAGAAAAAGCTGCTGCTGCCGCTCGAGCTGAGGCTTTAGCCCGTGCCGAAGCTGCTGCCCGTGCTGAGGCCGAGGCCAAGGCCAAAGCTAGAGAAATGGCTAAAGCTCGTGCCGAAGCTGAGGCTAGAGATAAGTTGGAAGCTGAGCAGCGTGCTATGGCTAAAGTGCGTGAACTGGCCGCAGCTAAAGCTCGTGCTAGTGCTGCTGCTAAGGCCCGTGAGCACGAAATGCGTATGAAGATTGAGCAAGAGGCTAAGCTTAAAGCGGCCCAAGAGGAAAAAGCTCGTAAGGCAGCTATTGCTCGTTCTCAGCAAAAACTTCAAGAAGAGTCCCTTAAAAAGGCTAGCAAAGTGGAAGTTGCTGCTTCTAATAAAGCCTCACATCAAATGGACTTTGAAATTGCTAATGAGCAGAGCAAAAAGAAGCATAGTGTTGAGTTAGCTGCGGCTGAGAAAAAAGCAGAAGCTGGCGGTTTAGAGTATGTTGATCAACTAGAGATCCCTAAAGGTGGTTTAGATACCTCTTCTTTAAAGCCTTATCAAATGCCAAAGCGTGGAGCAGGCTTAGATACTTCAGCTTTAAAGAAAGCCCAACTTAGTCGTGCTGATAAGGCTAAGGGTGCTGTTACTCCTGCCATTAGTAAGCTTGCAAGTAGTAGAGCTACTTTAAGTAATGCTACTTTAACTAAGAGTGGTATGACTAACAAAAATAATGTAAGTCATCAAACTCAAGCTAAGGCTATGTCAGCAGTTTTAAATAATGATACCAATCTTGATCGTGGCGATGTACAAACTTTAGAGTTATCTAATTATCAGGCTAATGCTAGAGCTCGTGCTTTATCTCGTGCTCAAAGTAACAAGGCCAGTGCTCAATCTATGGCTCAAGCTAATGCTAATAATAAGGCCCATGCTCAAAATACCGCAGATAATGAGCTTACTAAGCATAATGGCTCTGCCTCAGGACCTGTCAATCGCCGCTCAGCAGGCGCTCAGGCCCCATCTCATGGTCAGAGCCATGGAATGAGCGCAGCCCATGGCGCTGCAAAGGCCATGGGCCAGGCCCAAGCTATGGGTCAGGCTCAGGCACAGGCTAATGCCAAAAATGCTTTAGGTGCTAAAGGCCCTATAGGTATTGGTACTACTGTAGCTGGTATGCCACATAACTATATAGGTTCACAAAATGCACCTGTGCGTCAGGTGGTAACTACCTCTAATAAGGTACAGGCTCGCCCTCAGGGAGATAATTTACCTAAAACTGCACCATCTAACCCATTATCTAATATTCAAACAGCTCCTATTATCAAGGCCCGTGGTAGTGTAGCTGCGCAAAATAGAGATAAATTATTTGCAGGTTCCGTAAATGATCCTAGTGGAGCTCCTGTAGGCACTACTATGAATGCCCCAATGGCTCAGGTGGTAAACACCCCTATGGATATACCAGAGGGAGATGGTGGCTCTGCTCCAAGTAAAACAGATTTAATTCATGCTCAGGCTAATGCTAATGCTTATATGAAGATGCAGACTCAAACTGCACCACTGACAAGAAAGAATAAGCATAATCGTACTAGACCAAGCCAAATGCTGCAATCTAACGAAGTGGTTTAGCCCGACAGCCAGCCCTCGTGCAGCTTGTAGTGCCCATAGCTGCCTTATGGCAGCTATAGCAGACTATGGCAGCTGATAGCTGCTAATAGCTGCTGTGCGGCGTGGATTGGGGTTGAGCTGATTTTGCCTTTGAGCTAATGGGTTAGCTAAGAGGGCAGCTTTTGAGGTTAGTAGGTATAAAAAAAGCGCCACGAGGGCGCTTTTTTTTTAATATTATGTAAATATTTTAAGCCTTTTTGCGAGTGGTCTTTTTAGTCTCGCTCTTGGCTGGGGCCTTGGTTTCAGTAGCCTCTGGTGCAGGAGCTGCTACAGTTGGCTGCTTTCCCTCAAGCTTCTCTTCAAGATAGTGAATGGATACACCGCCCTTAATTTCGTTTTCGTCATTTAAGAGATCTTTGTGAAGAGGAATATTGGTTCTAATGCCCTCAATGATCATCTCATCTAAAGCTTGGCGAGCACGAGCCATAGCTAATTCACGAGTATCATCATGAACAATTAACTTACCTATTAGTGAGTCATAGTGAGGTGGCACGCTATAAGACTCGTAAATATGAGAGTCCCAACGAACACCTGGACCACCAGGAATATGTAGACGCTTGATTAAGCCTGGGCTTGGAATAAAGGTCTTAGGATCTTCGGCGTTAATACGGCACTCAAAAGCATGGCCACGGAGCTTAATATCCTTTTGCTCAAAAGATAATTGCTCGCCAGCACATACTGAAATCATTTCACGTACTAAATCAATACCAGTGATCATTTCAGTAATTGGGTGCTCTACCTGAATACGGGTATTAACCTCAATGAAGAAGAATTGGCCATTTTCATATAAGAACTCGAAAGTACCAGCACCACGATAGCCGATATCAATACAAGCCTTAACGCAAGACATACCAATAGTCTCACGCTCTTTTTGAGTAATAAATGGAGCTGGAGCTTCTTCTAAAACCTTTTGGTTACGACGCTGCATGGAGCAGTCACGCTCACCTAAGTAGCAGGCATGGCCACGGCCATCGGAAATAACTTGGAACTCAATATGACGAGGGTTTTCCAAGAACTTTTCCATGTAAACAGCTGGGTTGTTGAAGAACATATCAGCTTCACGACGGGTAAGGCTAATAGCTTCGCCAAGCTCTTTTTCGCTACGAACAACACGCATGCCACGGCCACCGCCGCCGCCTGCTGCTTTAATAATAATTGGGTAACCAATCTTCTTAGCGATTTTCTTGTTTTCTTCAAGATTATCGCCTAAAGCGCCCTCAGAGCCTGGTACGCAAGGTACGCCTGCTTTGATCATGGCACGCTTGGCTGAAACCTTATCACCTAAAAGGCGAATAGTGTCAGCATTAGGGCCAATGAATATAAAGCCTGACTTTTCAACCATCTCGGCAAAGTCAGCGTTCTCTGATAAGAATCCATAACCTGGGTGGATTGCAGAGGCCCCAGTTGCCTCGGCAGCAGCAATGATGCGTGGGATGTTAAGGTAGGAGTCCTTGGCTGATGCAGGGCCGATACAAATGGACTCATCAGCGAGTTTTACGTGCATAAGATCGCGGTCTGCACTGGAGTGTACAGCTACTGTCTTAAGGCCAAGCTGGCGGCATGCACGAAGTACACGTAAAGCAATTTCGCCACGGTTGGCAATTAGCACCTTTTCAATTTGCATACTAACTTATTTTCCCAGAAAAAAATGATTACCAAACCTGCTATAAAGCAAAAGAGCCTAAATTTATTTCAGTAAAAGAGATAGGCAAATAAAAGATGAGAGGTTTGGTCGGGGAACTTACTCAATTTAATTTTACAGAGCCTAAATAAACTGTTATTTAGGCTCTTGATGCAGATGAGCAAGTTGATTAAGTTTTAGATCTAAATCTTATTCAAACTCGAAGATTGGCTGATCAAACTCAACAGTAGTACCATTTTCAACTAAGATCTTCTTAATGGTACCAGAGCGGTCAGCGGTGATTTGATTCATCATCTTCATAGCTTCAACTATGCACAAGGTATCGCCTTGGTTTACAGTAGAGCCAACTTCAACAAATGGGGCGCTAGTTGGGCTTGCAGAGCGATAGAAAGTACCGACCATAGTAGAACGCATGATCTTGGAATCATCAACAGCAGGGGCGGCAGCTGGAGTAGCCTCGGCTGGGGCTGCTTGGGCTACAGGGGCGGCGGCTACTGGAGCAGCGGCCATTGGAGCTACAGGAGCAGGGGCGGCAACTACGGTTTGAACAGCTGGTGCAACCACAGTAGACTGGCGAGAAATACGTAGTTCTTCCTCACCTTGCTTTAAATTGATTTCAGCGACATCTGAGTTAGAGACGAGGTCAATCAATTTAGCGATCTTGTGAATGTCAATTTGCATTTAGATTCCCGAATAAAACACGCAAGGATATATACTTCTATCTAAGTAGCTTTACAAAGCTTATTAGCTTATACAACCTAGAGCGATATAGCTTGCATTTAAGAAGTAGTCACTAAGAGCAACCAAAGTGTTCTTTAGTATTATGAAAATACAAAGAACATTAAAACTAGATTTAACCTAAATGCATTAAGCTTAAAGCTAGCAGGGCTATGGGCTTAATGCCGAAGCTAAATTGATTTAGCTTGGTTTAAACATATAAAGGGTTAAATTTAACTTTAATTGATAATTTTGTATAAAAGCAAAGCATTGCATTTTAAAACTTAATTGCTTAAATACAAGATCAATCTTACTTAAAAAGAGCAAAAAAAGCCTACTTTGCTAAAACAAAGTTGCAAATTGCTTTTTTAGGTAAGTAAAGATTGCTACTAGTTTCTAAGTTAAAGCTGCTAAACAGCAAACAAGAGCAGGGCTTTATTGTTAAATAGGATAAAACCTATTAAATCAATAAAGATGCCTTGCATAATTATGCTTGTTGAGACTGTAAGTATTTAACAGCCTTCTGTAAAGCAAAGTAATAACCATCAAGTCCAAATCCTACAATCACTCCCATGGCTTTAGCGGATAGATAAGAGTGATGGCGGAAAGACTCACGTGCATGCACATTAGAAATATGAATCTCAATAAATGGAATTGAGACTGATCCTAAAGCGTCTAAAATAGCAACGCTAGTATGAGTATATGCGCCTGCATTAATTAAAATGAAATCTGTATTGCCATAAGCTTGCTGAATCTTATCTACAATGGCACCTTCACTATTAGATTGAAAATGCTCTAAAGAAACACCAAGCTCAGCGCTTTGCTTTTGGAGGTTGCAAACCAAGGACTCAAGATTGTCACTACCATAGACCTTAGGCTCACGTATACCTAAAAAGTTGAGATTAGGGCCATTAATGACCAATACTTTAAAAGTAGCCAAAGTTTTTTCTCCAATAGTCAAAATTGCACTGATTTTACCAACAAATGCCGCTTTTGTTTTAAATTTTCTGGATTTTTTAGCTTTTTTCCATGAAAAATGAAAGAAAAATCACAATCACATAATCTTATGCAGCCACGATACCTATCAAAGTACTGACAGGCTGTTGGTAAATAGTTTGATTATTAAACTTGGATTTAAAACCAAGGTGTTAGCAAGTTTGACCTAATTTATAAGAAAAAGTGCACTTACTCATTGTTAAGATGTGATGTATATCACAATATTCTGGCAATACTAGATAGCTATTATGGATAGATCACATATTAGTCAGCTAAGGCTTGCACTTATGAAAAAGATAATTTTATTAAGTGCAAATTTGGTGCTTTTTCGGCTATCCTTGCTTGTATTATGCTAGAATGGTGACCCGAATTTGTTAGTAATTTTCCTTTCTAATAGTACTCACTTCTTCGGTACCTAGCGCCTGCTTAATTTTAGGTAGTTTTATAAGATTTTTTAGTCCGTTTAGCAACTTGCGGACTTTAAAGGCCTAAAGAGTGCTATTGCTCTTGGGCAAATTGTAGATCATATATGATGCTACAAGCTTGTGTCTTATAGTTTATCTTCTATAAGAGCAGGTAGTTGGAAAACTCGTCAGTATTCACTTAATTGTTATGGGCTTGCCCGTAGCGTGCACTTCAGGAGATGCCAAAGTTAGTAATTTGTTAACACCACTTTACTAGTCGAGGCAAAAAACACTTACTATGATGATTAATACTTCCAAGTCTATTGCTCAGTACGATCCAGAACTTTTCAGCGCCATGTCTGCTGAGAACAACCGTCAAGAAGATCATATCGAGCTCATCGCTTCTGAGAACTACGCCAGCCGCTGTGTCATGGAGGCACAAGGCTCTCAATTAACCAACAAGTACGCTGAGGGTTACCCAGGCAAGCGTTACTATGGTGGTTGTGAGTACGTTGATGAGGTTGAGCGTTTAGCTATTGATCGTGCTTGCAAGCTCTTCCACTGTGACTATGCAAACGTACAGCCACACGCAGGTTCCCAAGCTAACTGCGCCGCTTACATGGCTTTATGTAACCCAGGTGACACCATTTTAGGCTTATCTTTAGCTGCTGGTGGTCACTTAACTCACGGTGCTTCTGTAAGCTTCTCTGGTAAGGTTTATAACGCTGTTCAATACGGTGTTAACGAGGCTGGTGAGCTTGATTATGAGGATATCCGTGCTAAGGCTTTAGAGGTTAAGCCAAAGGTTTTAGTAGCTGGCTTCTCTGCTTACTCTGGCATCGTTGATTGGAAGAAGATGCGTGAGATTGCCGATGAGGTTGGTGCTTACTTAATGGTTGATATGGCTCACGTTGCAGGCTTAATTGCTGCTGGCGTATACCCAAGCCCAATTGACTATGCTCACGTAGTTACCTCTACCACCCACAAGTCCTTAGGTGGCCCACGTTCTGGCTTTATCTTATCTAACTGCCACGACGAAGCTTTATACAAGAAGTTAAATTCTGCTATCTTCCCAGGCTCTCAGGGCGGCCCATTAATGCACGTTATCGCTGCTAAGGCTGTAGTATTCAAGGAGGCTATGGAGCCTTGGTTCGTTGATTACCAAAAGCAAGTAGTTGCTAATGCTAAGGTAATGTGCGATGTAGTTATGGAGCGTGGTTACAAGGTAGTATCTGGCGGTACCCACAATCACTTATTCTTATTAGACTTCATCGGTTTAGAGATGACTGGTAAGGATGCTGAGGCTGCTTTAGGTAAGGCTAACATCACTGTTAACAAGAACTCTGTTCCTGGCGACCCACGTAGCCCATTCATCACCTCTGGCTTACGTTTAGGCACTCCAGCTTGCACCCGTCGTGGTTTCAAGGAGAACGAGGTTCGTGAGCTTGCTAACATCATTTGTGATGTGCTTGATAACTACCAAGATGAGGAAGTTATTGCTCAGGCTCGTGCTAAGGTACAAGCTTTATGCGCTAAGTTCCCTGTATATAAAGACTAATAATATAGTTTTGCTTGCTTAATTTATCTTTAAGCCTTTAAATAATGAGCTACGTCAAAAGCTTTAAAGCAATTTGAGGTAGCTCATTATTTTTTGGCTAAGATAGACATTTATGGCCATAGATTAGGAACTCTGTAATTAGCTTGCTAAGCATATAATAAGTATTGCTAGTAAGTTAATCTGGGCTCTTAGCAGGCCAATTAATGGTTGTTTTAAGAGCAAGGGCTAACAATTAGATGATGTAGCCAGTTCTTTTATGGCTGCGTAAACAGTCGCAAACAAAGGGCACGTCGAGCCCGTCAGGCGGAAACGTCTAGCCCGTAAGGCGAGCATGTCGAGCAGGCCAGACGGGCACGTCGAGTGCGTCGCTCTGGCTGGCTGGCAGGTCTGGCACGCTAGGCTCGTTAGGCACAATGGGCACAGAGGTCAACATGAACAAAGAAAAGCATAGTGATTCATACTATTTAAAGATGGCTTTAGCTGAGGCTAAGAAAGGCCGCTATACCACCTCACCAAATCCAGCCGTAGGCTGCGTTATTGTGCGCAATAATAAGATCTTAGGCATGGGCTTCCATCATTGTGCAGGTCAGCCTCATGCTGAGGTTATGGCTTTAAGAGCTGCCAATTACGAGGTTGAAGGTGCAACATGCTATGTCACTTTAGAGCCTTGTTCTCATTATGGTCGTACTCCTCCTTGTGCTCAGGCTTTAATCGATGCCAAAGTAAAAAAGGTAGTTATTGGCTCTACTGATCCTAATCCTAAGGTAGCAGGTAAAGGCATTAAAATGCTACTGGATGCCCATATTGATGTGGTTAAGGCAACAGGTAAGCTCAATAAAGAGTGCCTCAAACTCAATCGTGCTTTCTTTAAATCTATTACCACTAATCGTCCTTTTACCATTTTAAAATATGGTATGAGCTTGGATGGTAAAGTTGCTTTATCAAGCAATGAGTCTAAATGGATTACTAACGATCAATGCCGTGCTGATGTCCAGCGTTTAAGATTATGGTCAGATGCCGTGATCACCTCTTATAAGACAGTATTAAGTGATAATCCAAAACTTAATGTACGTCTTGAGGATTTGCCTATTAAGTTATTAACAGGGCTGGATACTACTTTAATTAAGCAGCCTATCAAGGTAATTTTAGACTCCAAGGCTACACTCTTGCCTAATAAGCAATTGAGTGATCTTGATCCTTTTGCTATTTTCACTACAGGTGAAAACTACATTGTAGTAGGCTCCAATGACGTAGCTAAGAGCAATGATGGAGCTAAAGCTGAAAAAGCTCCAACTTCCAAAAAGAAGAAAAAGGCAAAGTCAGAGGACGCTTGCTCTTGCTGCTCTAAGGCCCAACTTGATGAGGTGGCTCCTGCTGAGCCTAAAAAAGCTAGCGCTAGCGCTAGCACCAGCTCCAAGAGCACAAGCTCTGGTGGCAAGAAGTCAGCTAAGAGCTCAGCTGTTGCTCAAGAGGCTAGTGCGAGTGCTAGCACTAGCACTGGTGCTAAGACCAGGGCACGCAAGAGCACCAGCAAGAGCACTAGTGCTATCTCCAAGAGCGCAAGCTCTGGTGCTAGCGCAGGGGCTAAGGCTAAGGTAAAGGTGGCTGATAAGAAGGCTAAAGAGTTAGTGTTGGACACTAACAAGAGCCTATCTTGTGGCGTGGAAGATGAGGTCTATGCTCAGCCAAGCTGGAAAATTGATGAGAGCAAGGTGGTGGCTAGAGGTGTGGACTTTGTGGTCGAAAAATGGTCAGATAGAGTCTTTATCGTGGTAGTACCATTTGCTCTAGGATCCGATCATAAGCCTCATGCTTCTATTAGTGCTGCTCTGGACTTTTTAGGCTCTAAAGATATTCGTGTGGCTATGGTAGAGGCAGGATCAAGCTTAGGCTCTGCTTTCTTGGAGCAAGGCTTAATTGATGAGTGCTATTGCTATATGAGCCCTATGATTTTAGGTCTTGAGGCTAAGAGTGCTTTTGCTATCCATGAGCCTGCTAAATTATGTAATGCCTTGAAGTTTAAAAAGTGCAAGGTTAAGACCTTTAAGTCCAATTTTGGCTTGATTTTAAGCGACCCTATTAGAGGGGAGCAAAGTCTTAAGCGCTAATGGGCTTAGATAATGGCAGCTTAGTGTGGATTTTGTTTATTATTAGGATGTTTGATGTTTACTGGTATTGTTGAGTCCAAAGGTGTAATTGAAAGCATTGAGCGCAATGGTAAGGGCGCTCATGTAGTGATCAGAACTGATAGTGCCTTTTTAAAGGACAGAGTAAGATTAGGCGATTCTATTGCTACTAATGGCGTATGTTTAACCGCTACAGCATTACGTGAGGATGCCTATGAGGCTGATCTCTCTTTTGAAAGTGTAAATTTAACTTGCTTTGGCTTTTATAGTCCAGGAACTGAGGTTAACTTAGAGTTGGCTTGTACCCCTCACACTCGTTTAGGTGGTCATATTATGCAAGGTCACGTAGATGGTGTAGGTACAGTACTAGAAAACTATCGTGTAGATGATGCCATTAATATTTGGATTCAAGCACCACAAAACCTTAAGCACTATATTGCTATGAAAGGTTCTATTGCGGTAGACGGCATCTCATTGACTGTAAATGAGGTAAGGGATTGTGATTTTAGATTAACTTTAATCCCTCATACTCAACAAGAGGTGGCAACTTCATTTAGACCAGGCTCTAAGGTCAATCTTGAGGTAGATGTCTTAGCTCGTTATTTAGAGCGCTTATTACAAGCCAATAGCTCTTCAAGTAATAATCAAAGCAATTCTCAAGTAACTTTAGAAAGCTTACAAAAAAACGGCTTCTTTTAAGTCTTTAAACGGCTCTATTTAGCCTATTATTGTTGTATGCTATACTAACGCATTGATAAAATGGCGACTGTATGCGCTTTATGCATATACTAGCCATAGTTAGAATTAATTACGAACGCTTGTGCGTTCATGGTGATAGTAGTAACTCATAAGTAGTATTTTCGTAATTAAAAGATACTTATGAGAGTGTGGAGTCTTTGTAATGTCTGTGAATTTCATTGATGGCATTAAGCCTTGCCAAGATGCCAAGGTTGGCATTGTGGTTTCACGTTTCAATAGCTTTATTTGTGAAAGATTATTGGATGGTGCTCTTGATACTTTAAAGAGAGAAGGCCAAGTTTGCGATGAGAACATCACTGTAGTTCGTGTTCCTGGTGCCATTGAGATTCCATTAGCTCTAGAGGCAATGGCTAATAGCGGCAAGTATGATGCTTTAATTGCTTTAGGTTGCGTAATCCGTGGTGCTACTTATCACTTTGAAGTAGTAGCTAATGAGTGTGCTAAGGGTATTACTCAGGTTACCTTATCTAATAAAATGATCGTTTCTAATGGTGTTTTAACTACTAACACTTTAGACGAGGCTGTACAACGCGCTGGCTCCAAGGCTGGTAACAAGGGTAGCGAAGCTGCCTCAGCTGCTTTAGAAATGATCAATGTAATGCGTCAGTTAAAGAACTAATTACAATTTAATTAATTTTAAGGTCAGGCTCTAGGCTCAAGTTAAACTATGGTTTTTTGAGCCCAGAGCTAGCATTTAACAGGTATTTGCCATAAGTTAACCTTCGCCATTACAGGCTACAACAGGCCATTGCAGGCCAGGTAATGGCCGTAAAGGCCAGATGCCGTAAGGCCATTAAAGGGCTGTAAGTGGCTGTGATGGGCCATGATAGGGCCTTAAGGGCCGTGAAAGTTATCTTATGGCAACTACTTTATAGTAGATATTTACAGTAAGAGGTCGCATCATAAAAATTCATCGCCGTTGAGGCGAAGATATGATGAAATGATACTTACTACTATCTTGCATTAATCTTATTTTGAGGTTTATATGGATCAAACTGAGGGTGCAGCAACCCCAGCAATGCGCCACAAAGCTCGTCACTTTGCGCTTCAGGCCATTTATCAGTGGCAATTAACTAACCAATCAGCCACCACCATTGAACAGCAGTTTTTAGAAGATCAACCAGTACAGGGTGCTGATCTTGATTACATGCACGATTTAATTCAAGGTGTAATTGCCAACTGTGAATATTTAGATGCAGTGTTTGAGCCTTTCTTATCCCGTCCATTAAAGGACTTGGATCAAGTGGATAAGGCTATTTTACGCTTAGGTACTTTTGAGCTTAAGTACCGCCAAGAGGTTCCATTCAAGGTAGTAATTAATGAGGCTATCATGTTAGCTAAGTCTTTTGCTGAGCAAGATAGTCACAAGTTTGTGAATGGTGTGCTTGATAAGGTGGTTAAGGCTTTAAACTTAAAGTAAGCTCAGACATTAATTTATTAACAGATTAGGCCCATTTTGTGGGTCTAATTTTTTAAAGGCTAAAACCAAGATCTTCTTATTTATGCTCTTGAGTGGTTCTTGGTTTTAGTATTTATAAGAACTTTTTACTAGGGTAGGGTGGAGTAGGATAATGCCAACAGATGAGTTTTCTTTTATTGAACAATACTTTTCTCAGCTAAATCCTGACTTAGAGCATCATGCAACAGGCAAGGGACTAGTGCTCGGTATTGGAGATGATGCAGCTCTGGTAAACATGAATGGCACTTATGCTATTACCACTGATACCTTAATAGAAAACGTCCACTTTTTTACTAATTTCAATCCTTTTTTATTAGGCAATCGCACTCTGGATGTTAATTTTTCAGATCTTTATGCCATGGGTGCGCAACCTCAATATGTGACCTTATCCTTAGATATCCCTGATCGCTATATTGATTTTGATGAGTTTTGGGAGCCTTTTGCTCGTGGCTTACAAGCAACCTTAGCTGATCATAACTGCTTATTAATTGGCGGTAATATCACTCATGTGAGTCATAAATCAGCTCCTTTAGCTATTAGTGTTACTGCCTTTGGTAAGTCCTATATTGAGGGTAAAAGTCTACGCCGTAATCAAGCTAAGGTAGGAGACTTAATTGTAGTAACAGGAAGTCTTGGTGCTAATGGTTTATATGTAAAATCTATGTATAACAATGCCATTAGAAATCTTGACTCTGATGCTAAAAAGAGCTTTGAAGAGCATGCTTTTAACTATGATGTGCGTATGGGCAAATTTGTCAGCTTATTAGTTAAGTATTCTCAATGCGCTATTGATGTGTCCGATGGTTTGCTTGGCGATATTAGTCATATCTTGATTCAGTCTAAGGTTAGAGCCTTATTAAATTATGAAAGCTTGCCTTTAGATCCAATTAGTAAGTCTCTTTTAAGTGAATTTAAGATGTCACAAAAAGCTTTATTAAAGTTAGCTTTAAGCTCAGGTGGCGATTACAACTTGGTCTTTACTATTAGTAAGGAAAATCTTGCTTCATTAGAAAGTGAGCTCAAAGCCCAAGATGAGCTGCGTGGTTTTAGAATTACTACTATTGGTGAGATCACTGAGGCTAAAGATTACGATAACTTTAATAGTTCTTTGTCTACCGATGGCGGTTTAATTACTATTGTAAATAACAAGTGCCAAGAGGTGACCTTGCGCTTAGGAACAGGATCTTATAATCATTTCATTGCTAATTATTAGTAAGTAGTAAGAGCACTTATCAAAGCGCTGGTTCTTTAGTTGATGATTAAAGGATGAGCGCTTTTTAGTTTCAATCCTAAGCTTATACTAAGAACTAAATGCTAAGATGCAACAGTTGCTATAATACCAGCGCCCAGCGCTTGCGCTTGAGATTAAAACTCTCTACTAAGCAGTAGAGATTTTAGTTGTTTTGTTTAACTTACACTTGAGCTTCTATTCCTAGCTAAAGCAAGCTAGCTAGGAATAGGAAGCTTGAGTAGGAAAATTTTATTATGAAGAAGAATTATTTAGCTTTATCTTTATTAGCTGCCGCTACTTTAATGGTAACTGCTTGCGGTGGAGATGATAACAAGGGTGCAGTTGCTACTGCTCAAGCTGCTACCACCAACTCTGCTGCTACCATTTCTGAGCAAAGCTCCTTTGAGGACAAGTCCTCTTATGCTGTTGGTGCTAGCGTTGGTACTTATATTGCCCAGATCGAAAGCGATCAGCAAGATGTATTAGGTAAGTTCAACCACGATTTAGTAGTTAAGGGCTTCTTAGACGCTTTAGAGGATAAAGTTGCTCTTGATGACAAGGTAATGCAGGAGACCTTATTAGCTCTTGATACCAAGTTACGTGAAGGCATTGAGCAGAAGCAAAAGGCAGTAGCTGAAAAGACCTTAAAAGAGGGCAATGATTTCTTAGCTGAAAATGCTAAAAAGGATGGCGTAAAGACTACTGGTTCTGGTCTTCAATACAAGGTGTTAGCCGAGGGTAAGGGCAAAACCCCAGCTATTAGCGATACTGTAATGGTACGTTATAAGGGCACTACCATTGATGGTGAAGTTTTCGATGAGCAAAAAGAGCCAATCGCTTTACCTTTAGCTAATATTATTCCAGGCTGGACTGAGGGCTTACAGTTAATGAAAGAAGGCGGCAAGATGATGCTTTATATTCCTTCTGACTTAGCTTATGGCGAGATGGGTGCTGGTGATAAGATTAAGCCTAACTCTGCTTTAGTATTTGAAATTGAGTTAGTTGAAGTTGTTTCTCCAAAAGAAGAGCAGAAGAAATAATTTCAATTAAACCCTAAGGTTAAAAAAGGCTCTTAAAGCTTAGCTTTAAGAGCCTTTTTGTTAGATAAAATCGTCAGCGTTAAGTGGAAGCGGTGCGATTAAATCTTGTTTTGCATTTTTGTTTAAAACACTATTGAGCTTAGCTGGTTCTAGACCCATAGCTGGACGAATAATTTTGACGTGCTCGTTAGTTAAAGCTTCGCCCTTTTTAATATCTTTTACTAAATATACTGAGCGGCGCATAGCACGCTTTTTGATATCAAGATCATTTAAACGTACGCCTTTAATACCTAAAGATTTAGCTACGGTAACAGTGTGATCTTTGAGCTCACGTAATTCAGCAGGGGTCATAGAGAAAGCTGCATCAATACCACTTTCTCTGTCTTTAGCAAAATGCTTTTCAATCATGTCAGCACCTAATACGGTGGCAGCAATATCTAAAGTATCACCAATAGCATGATTGGATAAGCCTGCTTTACACTGATAGCGCTCTTTAAAGAAAGGAATGGAGTTTAAGTTAAAAGTAGAAGGATCAGCAGGATAATGGCTTTCACAATGTAAGATGGTTAAATCTTTACAGCCATTGGCCACAGCTACCTCTACAGCAGCATCGATTTCTTCTAAAGTAGCTAAACCTGTAGACATTACCATTGGTTTGCCAGTTTGAGCACAATAGGCAATGAGTTGAGGGTAGTTAAGCTCAAAGGAGGCTATTTTATAAATAGGACATTGGGCTTGTTCTAATACGTCTACATCCTCAAGACTAAAAGGGGAGCTAAATAAAATAATATTGTGCTCACGAGCATGGTCAAAAAGAGGCTTCATCCACTCACGAGGAGTCTTGGCTTCTTTATAAAGTTCGTAATAGTTATAGCCCTTCCATAGACCATCTTTTAATAAAAACTCATCTCGAGTAGATGGAATAGTTAAAGAGTCTTCGGTATAAGTTTGAATCTTTACCATATCAGCGCCGTTTTGGGCGGCAAGCTCAATCATTTCCATAGCCTGTTCTAGTCGGCCTTGGTGATTGCCTGAAATTTCTGCCACAATAAGTGGGCTCTTAACTTGAGTATCTGACATAAACCCCCCTCAATAATCTGATACTATGGTTCTTGGTTGCTAAGCTTGCGCAATTTGTCTAAAGCCTCATAAACGGTCTTAGTAGAGGCTAAGCCTAAGCGAGATTGTATTACTTGGCCTTCATCATCTAAGGTGATAAAGAAAGGTACACCAATTACCTGATACTTATTAATGATTTCTTGGATATTAGGATCATTAGTATCGGTAATATTAACCAAGATCTTTCTAAACTCCATGCTTGAGTTAACAAAATGCTCAGTAGAGTAAATTTCTTTTTCCATTATCTTACAGTTAGCGCACCACTGAGCAGTAAAGACTACAAAAGAGTAGTTGTTAGCACTGAGACGATTGAAAGTATTAAGATCCTGAGCACTATAAAAGGCTTCATAGGTATGCTGTTGTTGTGATTGGTCAAAGTAGCCTAAAGATAAGTAGGTAGGCACTAAAGAGGCAATCAAAATAACAGTAGCAGTAATCATTGGCAGAGCACGTCTTCTAATAAAGAAGACAATGCTAATTAAGGTGTAAACACTAATAATGTAGGTAGTTAAAGCTCCGATAAAGATCTCGGCTCGTCCTAAATTATGGCGTACGATAATATATGCAGTACCAATTAATACCACTACCATCAAGCGCTTAATAATATCGCCTACTATGCCTGACTTTAATAAGAATTTAGAGCCAAACATGCCTATGATAAAAAGCGGGGTGGCCATACCAAGACCAATAGTGAAAAACACTAAGGTGCCCATCAAGATATCGCCATTTTTCATGACATAAAGCAAAGCACCAGCTAAAGGGGCTGAGGTGCAAGGGCTGGCGATAATAGCTGCGCTAGCTCCTAGAATAAAGGCTCCTGGAAATTTTGAGGTATTGACCTTAGAGGTGCGACTTTGCAAGCGATTGGTAATAAAGCTTGGCATTTTTAAGACAAACACATCGGCACAAGCTAGAGCACAAATAATCATTAAAATAGCTAAGACAAAGTTCAAAGCAGCACTTTGTAAAATGCTATGTAATTGTGCGCCTGCCATAGAGAAGAGCAGACCTAGTAAGGTATAGGTAAGGGCTAAGCCTAAAGCAAAACCTAAATTTTGCATTAAGACAAAATTAAAGCGGCGTACCTTGGAGTTGTCTTTTTTATCATTGTTCTCAATGCTACTTTCTAAAACATCTACTGTTTTAACAGAGGTCTTTTTAGAGCCAATAATCATAGCAGAGAAAATAGGGAGCATAGGCAGCACGCAAGGAGTGAGATCCAAGCCAATACCTAAGAGGAAACAAATAAGTAGGCCAATTAGTAGATTATCACTTAGCAGTTGTGAAATAGCATCACTGTTTTCGCTTTGTCCATCTTTAAAGAAGCTAAACAAACCAGTGCTGTTGGTTGCCTGCTCTTGATTAGCTTGTGATAAGTAAGAGACGGTATCATGAGCAGCCTTACCATGCTCGCCCTGCGCTGGAGCGGGCGCTCCCTCCTTGGCAGATGCAACAGCTTGCGCAGTGGCTATATTAGCCTCGGCATTGCCAATGCCCTTGGCATTGGCATCGGCCTTTGATGCTTGGGCTTGGCTTGATTGGTCTTGGGTGGCGATATTGCGGTCAAGCTGGGTGTAGCCGTCATTACGGGTGGCAGCTTGATGGGTATCAATATCATAAGGAATGGAGATGACAAAGCTTTGTGGTGGATAGCAAATACCTGATTCATCGCATCCTTGGTAATGGAGAATGAGAATAGCGCCAGCTCTAGCTTTGATCACAGGAATAGAGAACTTTATCTCATTAAAATAGACAAAGGAGTCGCCCAGCGCATCGCTATGTGGGGTAGCTGGAGGTAATTGTGGCTCTTGATATTGAGTAAGCTCAGGATCTATTACTAAGGTTAAAGATGGGCGATAAATATAGGAATTACCGCTAATAGTAATTTTGATATTAACTATATTCTTGTCAAAAGTAACCTCAGGAGAAAAAGGTAAGATTGATTTAGAGGTATGCTTGTGATCTAAAGGATGAGACTTTTCTTGTTCATTATTCTTAAAGAAATCATCAAAAAATTGAGAGTTAATATTGCCTTCAATAGGGGCATTAACCTCAGGATAACTAGCCTCTGGCTGATTCAAATCTACTTTTAAAGAATTTAAGTACTCATAAGTACTTTGTATTTGAGTAGGCTCTTCTTGAGCATAGCTATAGGATGCCCCAGATAATATAGTCAAGGACAAAAATAAAAACACACCAAAAGAACAAACTCTTTGACTAAATAGCGATTTATCAAACATACTAAGCTATCCACAAATCATGTGCCCAGGAATTTAAATTCTGATCTTATTATAATTAAGTGGTAATGAAATTTACTGCTAATTTTATCATTGTAGGGTAAAGGCTAATTTAAGAGCATTAGTTTTGGTATACTTTTAGCTAGTTTATAAGCTGTTTGGGTTAGTTCATAAGTGTAAAGCAAAGCGCATAAGTATACCTGTTAAAGAGCTGCTGTTTACTTTGTGAGGATTGAATGGGTCGTATATTATTATTTTTCTTTTTATGGATTGCTCTTGAGATTTATACCTTTGTAGTGGTAGGTCAAGCAATTGGCTTTTTACTTACTATTTTCTTATTGTTCTTAGTAAGTTACTTAGGTCTTATGGTCACTAAAAAATTATTGGCTCGAGATTTAGGTCAATTGCAACGTGTGGCTATGCTTGCTATGAGTGAGGGCGTAGTTGATTTACAAGATGAACAAGCTAATAAGGAGCGTGAAAAGCTGGAAAAAATGACTAATGAAGAGCGTGCTGCTTACATGATGTCATTAAAAAAGCGCACCTTATTCGATCAAGTTATGATGTTGATGTTCATTATTCCAGGTTTTTTAACTGATGTTATTGCTATTATCTTGTTATTAATTAATATCAAAGCTAGCCTCTTTGATAAAAGTATTTTTGATAATCCTATCTTTGAGAAGGCTAACGTCTTTGGTAAGCGTGACTCTAAATACCAAGAGTATATGAATAAAAACTACGGCAAGAGCACTAGAGACTTAGAGAAGGAAGCAGAGGCTCGAGCCAAGGAAGAGCAAGGCTCTGTTCCTAGGGAGAATCCTAATGCAGGCCAGGCTACCATTGAAGAAATGAAGGCTAAATTCCAGGCTCAAAAAGAAGTCAAAGATGCCAAATTTGAGGAATTACCTGACGATGATAATAGTGGCTCTTCCATGAAATTCTAAATTAGCTCCTATAGCTAATTGATTTTATCTTATTTTTAAAGGCGCTTTGCCCCTAAAGCAAAGCGTCTTTTTCAATATTTTGGCAATGAATAAGGGGGTATAAGCTGGTTTTTTTGATCTTAATGAGATCAAAAAATACATTTCATGATCAAGTGCAAAATAAGGCTATACCAAAAGCTCTCTTAGATAGGCTGCAAACTAAGTAGGGCAAATTAATAACTACGCTCAATTAAGAGCGCAGGCCAAAGCGTAGCTGCGCCGATGCAGATGCGTACTAGTGCTAACTATGAAATTTGTATAGTGGAACAAAGTCTTACAATCGGGCTTTGGTGGTTATTAATTTTTTTCTATGGTATGGACTGTTCAAACTATCAAGTGAATTTATCTTACTTTGATGGTGTGTGTGGTAAAGCTGTCTTTATCATTTCTTATTTGTCTTGCGAATGCTGCTTTGCAAGTGAGTTCTTAACTTTATAGCAAAACAATTTAATCGTTGAGGTTTTTTTATGTCCCAAGCTAAGTATTACCTTTTGTTATTACTAGTATGCTTGATTTGGGGTGCTACTCCTGCTAGCGGTAAATTTACTGTAGAAGCATTCTCTCCTTTAATGATCACTGGTTCTCGCTTTGCGTGTATTGCCTTAGTGTTGTTTATTTGTATGGTGATCTTAAAAGACTATAAAGGTCTTAAGCCTTCTAAGGATGTGCTTAAGATTGCTTTTGCTTTAGGCTTTATGGGCGTATTAGTGCATAACGGTCTATTGTTTTATGGTCTGCAATTAACTACAGCTACTAATACAGCTTTAATTGAAAGTATTGGCCCTACAGCTACTACAATATTAGCTTTCTTTTTCTTAGGCGAGCGTTTAAATCGTTACGGCTGGATGGGTATTGCCATTTCCTGTTTGGGAGCTGTTTGTATTATTTCCAAAGGCTCTTTAGACGTATTGCTCAATCTGTCCTTTAATATTGGTGATATTTACATCATTATTTGTGAGATCGCCTGGTCGGCTTATTCTGTAATTTCACGCAACATTAATGGTAAATGTAGCACTATTGCTATTACAGCTTGGTCTGGCTTATTTGGCTCAATCTTGTGCTATGCCACTGGCTTTGCTACTGACAGCTTACACATTTATAAGATTACCTCTGAGGCGCTCTGGGGCTTTTCCTATTTAGTTATCTTCTCAGGTATTTTTGCTTTTGTGGCCTGGAACTTTGCTGTGCAAAAGGTGGGCGCATCAAAAGCTGGTGTGTTTATTTATTTAGTACCTCTAACTGGCGGTATCGTAGGTGTTACCTTATTAGGTGAAGAGATTTTACCTGCTCAAATTATTGGTGCTCTGTTCATTATCGGTGGCGTGATCATTACCATTAAGTCTAAGGTAGTAATGCGTCAACAAAGCAAGACTCCAGAACAACTAGAGCTTGAAAAAGAGGTTAACCTCTTAAAGAGATTCCCAGAATTAGCTCATAAGCACAACACTAAGCTGATTGAAAAAGGTGTCATTACTCCAGAGCAAAATACTTTTGATCTCAATAAAAACGCCTCTGACCCAACAGAAGCTACCTTAGATAAACAAAACGAGCTAGAACCTCAAAAGGACCAAGAGCACCAAAAGGGGCAAGAGTCCCACAAGGCTCAAGAGCCCACCAAGGAGGTAGAGCCTGCCAAGGCCCAAGAGCCCCAAAAGGAGCAAATGCTCACTGCAAGCAGTGGCTTGATGGGGGCAGGTGAGAGTATAGCTCACGAGCATAATCCAAGCTTTGTTCCTGGAAAGGAAGAAGTAAATAAGTAGAAATTTAGGGCTGCTTAGCATAAGGTTAAGCAGCCTTATTTATTTGTAAGATGATAAAAAGTTGCAACTAGTTTTACATGATGGATGGGTGTGGTGGCTTTTGGCTTATATATGCGGATTTGTTTTTTCATGCTGCTATGCATAAATTAAAAAATAATGGTTTGTTTAGGGGATAAATAAGCCATTTTTAATAAATTTATAAAAAATTTCTTAAAGCTACCCTTGAAATGTTTTTTAGCTGGCCCCATTTAGGTAAATGTTCAGAGAATCATTGAGATTGATTTGCTTGAGGGGCTGTTTGATCCTTTAAGTAAAAATCTAAGGCGACCATGCTTTTAAGATATTAGGATGTGAATTGATCCTCACAAGTCAGTCTATGATTTTTGCTAGTGTTAAACTAGTTCTTCAGATTTTTTAAGCTAAACACTTATGTGGTTTAAGTGTTTTTCTTGCGTTAATTTGGGTAATAAAGATGAAGTTAGTTCCTTTATACGACCGTGTAATCGTAAAGCCATTTGAGGTTGAGACCAAGTCTGAGGGTGGCATTTTATTAGGTTCTGCTGCTCAAAAGTCAACTCGCGGTAAGGTACTTGCTGTTGGTAAGGGCCGTATCTTAGAGAATGGCCAAACCGCTCCATTAAGCGTACAAGTTGGTGATGTTGTTATCTACAACGAAGGCTATGGCACCAAGAAAGAGCGCTTAGATGGCGAAGAGGTATTCATCCTCTCCGAGAGCGATATTTTAGCTATTGTTAACGAATAATATTAATTGCAAGTAGGATTTTAGAAAATGGCTGCTAAAGACGTATTTTTTGGCAATGAAGCTCGTACCCAAATGTTAGAGGGTGTAAACACCTTAGCCAACGCTGTTAAGGTAACTTTAGGTCCAAAGGGCCGTAACGTTGTATTAGATAAGGCCTATGGTGCTCCATTAATCACCAAGGACGGCGTTACTGTTGCCAAGGAAATCGAATTAGAAGGCAAGTTCCAGAACATGGGCGCTCAAATGGTTAAGGAAGTTGCTTCCAAGGCCAATGACGCTGCTGGTGATGGTACCACTACTGCAACCGTATTAGCTCAGGCAATCGTTACTGAGGGCTTAAAGGCTGTTGCTGCTGGCATGAATCCAATGGATTTAAAGCGTGGTATTGACAAGGCTGTTGCTGCTGCTGTTGAAGAGTTAAAGACCTTAGCTACCGAGTGTAAGGACAGCAAGTCTATTGCTCAGGTAGGTACCATTTCTGCTAACTCCGATACCACTGTTGGTAACTTAATTGCTGAGGCAATGGAGAAGGTAGGTCGTGATGGTGTTATCACTGTTGAAGACGGCCAGGGCTTAGAGGATCAATTAGACCTCGTAGAGGGTATGCAATTTGATCGTGGCTACCTCTCCCCATACTTCATCAACAAGGCTGATACCGCTACTGTTGAGCTTGAGAACCCATACATTCTTCTTTGCGACAAGAAGATTGCCAACATCCGTGACATTCTCCCAATCTTAGAGGGTGTTGCTAAGGCTGGTAAGTCCTTATTAATCATCGCTGAGGACGTAGAGTCTGAGGCTTTAGCTACCTTAGTTGTTAACAACATGCGTGGCATCGTAAAGGTTGCTGCTGTTAAGTCCCCAGGCTTTGGCGATCGTCGTAAGGCTATGTTACAAGATATCGCTATTTTAACTGGCGGTACCGTAATTTCTGCTGACTTAGGCATGGAGCTTGAGAAGGCTACCTTAAATGATTTAGGTGTTGCAAAGCGTATCGTTATTTCCAAGGACGACACCACCATTATTGATGGTTCTGGTAAGGCTGAGGACATTTCTGATCGTGTTGAGCAAATCCGTAAGCAAATCGCTGAGAGCACCTCTGATTACGATCGTGAGAAGTTACAAGAGCGTGTAGCTAAGCTTGCTGGCGGTGTTGCCGTAATCAAGGTTGGCGCTGCTACCGAAGTTGAGATGAAGGAGAAGAAGGCTCGCGTTGAGGACGCAATGCACGCAACTCGCGCTGCTGTTGAGGAAGGCGTTGTTCCTGGCGGTGGTGTAGCCTTAGTTCGTGTTGCTGCTTCTTTAGCTGATAAGGTTTGCGGTGACAACGAGGATCAGAAGGTTGGTATCAAGGTAGCTTTACGTGCTATGGAAGCCCCTCTCCGTCAGATCGTTGCTAACGCAGGTGAGGAGCCATCCGTTGTAGCTAACAATGTACGTACTGGTTCTGGCAACTACGGCTACAATGCTGCTACTGATTCTTATGGCGACATGATCGAGATGGGTATTTTAGACCCAGCTAAGGTAACTCGTTCTGCCTTACAGTACGCTGCTTCTATCGCTGGCTTAATGATCACCACCGAGTGCATGATTGCTGATTCTCCTAAGAAGGATGACGCTCCTATGGCTCCAGGCATGGGCGGCATGGGTGGTATGGGCGGCATGGGCGGCATGATAATCCTATTA
>OGPO01000313.1_pt1 | contig 44174 bp, 27 predicted proteins | sample 1553041 | NCBI WGS metagenome assembly OGPO01 (sample SAMEA2580281, study PRJEB22360) | human gut metagenome | biome: human gut; feature: human-associated habitat; material: faeces | place: Denmark | collected 2008/2010 | reverse complement strand
CAATGCTAACTAGATAGTTGCACTAACTCCAATTTTTTGAATCTATAGAACTTTGGTTAGCAGTTGCCTGTTAGCTGTTAGCAGATTGTGGCTGAGATAAAAGAGCGGCGGTGTGTCTATATTTGGGGTGAAGATTGTCGATTGGGGGATAGGTCAAAATTAAGTTTTGGTTTTCCATAAGAGCTAAGGCCCTATTTTCTTATAAGAAATTAGGGCCTTAACTTTTTATCAAAGCTAATTAGCTAAAAATAAAAGTATGGCTGGCGACTAAATTGTCATCTAAGTCACGGCATTCAATTCTATCTTCTAGAATTAAAGCAAATCCTGCCTTAGTGCCACCCTTAGGTAGAATTGGTGAACCAGGGTTAACATTAATCAGGCCATTGGACTTAACAAATACACCAGCAATATGAGTATGACCGCTTAAGACAATGTCATTTTCCTTAAGGCCAATTTTATTGCGCAACTCAATAGCCTTATCATGGTCTTCATTATCAATCTTATATAAATGGCCATGGGTTAAAAAGAGCTTTTGTACCTTGGTACGACCAGTTTCATCAGCGCCTTGTGGATTAGGCACTAAAATAATGTGATATGGTGCATTGCATGGGAAATTAAACATCATGCTATCAACTTCACTATCGCAATTACCTCTAACGCTAATCACCTTGTCATGCATTTGATTAAGCATCTCACTCACTTTTGGTGGTGCGTAGCTGCCAGGTACTGGATTACGTGGGCCATGATTGAGCAAATCACCTAGCAATACTAAATAATCACACTGGTACTTATCAAAATAAGTTAAAGCTTTAGCCAGCTCCTCGGTAGCACCATGCAAATCTGATAACACTAAATATCTCATAAGCAACCTTACTTTTACAAAAGCAAAATTTGATTAGACTAAATGTTCTTGTTAGTTAACGTATTATCGCATGCATCTTTCTTTTGCTACAGATTAGTTTTTCCATGTGCACAACTCCCTCCACTTCTTATGGTAACTTATTACTGATGGCGTTGGCCAATCCTTTTACTAATCTACAAACTCTCTATCTAAAACTTTTATTAAAGAAAGACCGACAGCCTTAGCTAAAAGAGGCGGAACAGCATTGCCCACTTGAGCATATTGTTCTGATAAGGTACCCGTAAAAATATATGTATCGGGAAATGATTGGATTCGAGCTGCTTCCCTAACAGAAAAAGCTCTATCTTGATAATAGTGAATAAATGCTCCCCAATGAGGATCACACTTGGTAAGAATGGTAGAGGCAAGATCATCAGGCTTAACTCGGCCATATCGTTTAGTATGATCTAATCTTTTTGCTCTTTGCATACCTTTAGGCAAAAGCTCTATAGGAATATCAGTCCAGTTGCCACCAGGTTTAATAAAGCTAAAACGCTCTTTATTAATATTGGAAATACCAGCTGCTTCATGATTCCAAATACCATTAGAGCCTTTACGCAAAGCTCTTTGATATTCGCTTAACGCTGCACCAGGATATTGACCTCCAGCTTGGTACTTTTCACCTGCCTCAATTTTAGGAAGATCACCTATAGCTTGCTCTACAGTAGTAAAACAAGTTGTTGCCTCTTGTGGCGGGAGCTCTAATAATGATTGTCCTGCGTAATGCACACGAAAATTAGGTTTAATGGGGGCATTGTTAGTAGGAATAGGATAAGCATAAGAAGGAAGTTCCTTGCCTCTTAGCGCAAGAATAATGGTTCTCCATCTACTTTGAGGAACGCCATAGTAAGCAGCCCCTAAGATGCGCACATTTGCGCCATAGCCTAAATCCTCCAAAGACTTAAGAATATCATGCAATGTAGCTCCATTTTCAAAAGAAACTAAACCAGGAACATTCTCAATGAGCACAGCTTTTGGTTTAAAAACTTCTACAAAGCGTAAATAATCACGAAACAAGTGATTACGCTGGTCTTCATTGCTTCTTACAGGGGCATTAATGGAAAAGCCTTGGCATGGTGGGCCGCCAGCAATTAAATCAAGCTCATATGGTTTAAGGCCAATGCTTGTCATTACCTCTAAGGCATCTACCTTACGAATATCCTTAGTTTCTACTGGCACCCAAGCGTGATTCTTTTGATAGGTATTAGCATAAGTTTGGTTTATCTCACAGGCATATAGACTCTCAAAACCTACGCATGATAAGCCATAAGATAAACCACCTGCTCCAGAAAACAGATCTATACAATACCTAGTCATTAATCTCTCCTAAGTAATGTCCTCAGGACACCTTAAGACTTACATTCTCTTTCAATAATGCATTTTTAGGTGGGCGTGGGGCACAAACTAACAAACAAGCTAACTTGTTTTTAGAGGGTTTAGTAAGCATGCAATAAAAAAGGCACAACCTTGTGTGCCTTTGTTGATTTAAAGCTCGCCTAAAGAGCTTTGTTGACGGCGAGTAAAACTTGATACCACATACTCGTCCAAAAGTTTTTGTTCTTTCTTTTGCTCTTGCTTAAGACGCATTTGTTGCTTCTTCTCCAGCAAGGTTTCAATAATCTTACGGTCTTTTTGCTTGCTAAGATAGATTTGACGCTTTTGCTCAGTCAACATCTTTAAGCGCTCAAGCTCTTTGCGCTGCTTAATAGCAATATTATCAAGCTTCTCAATAAAAGCTTGATAAGCCAAGATCTTAGTACCAGTAAGACCTTTTCTGCCCTCATTTTGCATTTCTGCAATATAGTTGAGTCTAAAATCTTCAACTTGTTTAATCTGAAGCTCATAGTTAGCAACTTGATTCTTACAATAGATCCAATCTTCAAGTGCCTTTTCTTCATCAGATTGACGCTTGTCTCTAACTAAGTTTAAGGCTCTATCTTGGGCCATAAATAATCACCTGCTAAATAAGACTTACAAATAAATGACAAATTGCCTATAGCTAAGTAAGCTAGAGCAACATTTGCACCAAAAATTAAGGCCTGATATCTAAATACGATATCAGGCCCTAAATTTATAGCATAATTCTGATTACTGATTACGTGGTGTTAAGGACATACGAGCCGCTACTGGAGCTTGGCCTTGTCCACCTTGACGTGCAGGAGGTGGCATCATACGACCTTGCTGCATGTTGTTCACCTTGTTCTTAGCATCATCAATTAAGATCATGGATAACTTACGTAAACCATCCAAGCTATCAGAATAAGGAATAACCTCTTTCATTCCTTGTTGAGTAAACTCATCAATGTAAGGCTTGATCATTAAGGCCTGATCAATACGAGCATCCGAGCCTCTTTGGTAGGCACCAATAGAAATAAGCTCACGGTTTTGATTGTAAAGAGCTAAGCATTGACGAATAGTTCTTGCCATTACCATGTGTTCATCAGTTACTACCGCAGGCATAACACGAGAAATAGACTTTTCTACGTCAATAGCAGGGTAGTGACCAGAGTCAGCTAACTCACGAGACAATACAATATGACCATCCAAAATAGCACGAGCCGAGTCAGCAATTGGATCTTGTAAGTCGTCACCTTCTACTAACACAGTAAAGAAAGCTGTAATAGAACCTTGTCCCTCAGCACCATTACCTGCACGCTCAACCAAGGCAGGTAATTTAGCAAATACTGATGGTGGATAACCCTTGGTAGCTGGTGGCTCACCTACAGCCAAAGCAATTTCACGCTGAGCCATAGCATAACGAGTCAAGGAATCAAGAAGTAACAATACGTTATAACCTTGATCTCTAAAGTACTCAGCAATACATAAGGTGGTTTCACAACCTTTTAGACGCATCAGTGGTGAGGCATCAGCTGGGGCAGCTACTACAATAGAGCGAGCACGACCTTCATCACCCAAGATGTCTTCAATAAATTCTTTAACCTCACGACCACGCTCACCTACTAGTCCTACCACTACCACGTCAGCAGTAGTACCACGGGTCATCATACCTAACAGTACTGACTTACCTACACCAGAACCTGCAAATAAGCCCATACGCTGACCTTGGCCTACTGTTAGTAAGGCATTAATAGCTCTAATACCAACATCCAAGTTTTGTCTAATAGGACGACGTGCCATTGGGTTTAGTCGTGTTGGAACCCATTGAGCTGAATTACCTTTAGCTAAAGGACCTAAACCATCAATAGGATTACCCATACCATCGATAACACGACCTAATAAGTGAGGTCCATAAGGGAACTCTCTCATGGAGGTAATAGGATAAACAGCCGCTCCTGGTGTTACACCGTCAACTTTTTCTGTAGGCATAAGATAAATAGTCTCTCCTGAGAAACCTACTACCTCTGCCTCCATATCACCACTAGGCAATTCAATACGACAACGATCGCCAACAGCAACCTTAAGACCTACAGCCTCTAAAGTGAGGCCTACTACACGAGTAAGCTTTCCTACTACTTGAGGAGCTACCTCAGTTTCAGGCAATTGTATAGCCTTGAGGCGTGATAAAAGATTATTCATGGGCAATCAAAAATCTCAAAGTTAAAAAATGGAGCGGTTAATAAACTAAGCTATTGCTTCATCTGTCCTGGAGGAATGGTATCTACAGCTACTCCATCAACCACTTGCTGGTTTGGTGCTAAAGCTTGACCTAATTGAGCAGCAGCTTCTGCGTCAGCTTGAGCAGATAAAATAGAACCATTAGCCTGAGCAACTTCATTTTGAGGTGCAGCGGCCATAGTATGGGCGCTAACTTGAGCGTCAACCTCATCTCTATGAGCGGCACTTTCAATTTCCATAGCATCAGGATCGATATCGCTGTGATCGTCTTGTGGGATATCTTGTCCTAAAGCAGCAGCTAAATTACGCTCGGCCTCATTAGCAAACTGTGGTTTAGGGGCCATTTGCTCCAAATTTTGGACAATACGATCTGACATGTCTACCAAGTCACGAGGTGGAATTAGTGGCTTTTTTGGCACCTCATCATAGTCAGGAGCACCATCAATTACTTCCTTGCGAGCTGAGGATACAACATCAGCAGAACCAGTTAAAAATTCACCAATTAATGTATCAATACGGTCGTCAACACGCCATTGAGCAGAACTTACCTTGGTATTAACTACAACATCGCCCTCTTGTACCTGATCTGATGGCTTTAAATCCCATCCTTGAGAACGCATGTAGTCATTACCAATAGCAGCTACCATTAAGGCATAATCATTTTCATTGAGCATAATTTCTGCTCCCTGCTTAGCCTCTGGTAATAAGCTATAACACCTTTCAATGCTGCTCTTTAAGAAATCTACATCGCCCTTAAGCTCACGCTTAATAATTACTTTAGCTAAACGTGAAATGATATAAACCAATTCATCAGTTACAGTTTCATCGAGCTCACGAATAGGATTAGCCAGCATATCGGCTAAATGTCTAAAACGATCAGCTTGGGTAGTTACAATATCACTACCAGCAGCAATACCAGCGCTTTGACCCTGGCTATAGCCCTCATCACGGCCTACTTTAAAGCCATCTTGATAGCCAGATTGTTTGCCCTCTTGTAAACCTTGTGAAAAGCCGTCAACCTTACCTTGCTCTACGCCCTTTTGATAGCCCTCTTCATGTCCTTTATTTAATCCTTCGGTATAGCCTTCATTGCGTGCGGCATTACGGATTTCTTCAAGTTCTTCAGGGCTAATACTAGGAGTTTCTTCTACCTCTTCTTCTTGGGCTACTTCCATAGCAGCACGCTCTGCTGACAGGCGCTCCTCCTCAGCTTGGCGCTCTGCCTCAGCCTTAGCCATACGCAAAGCTTCTTGGTGACGGCGATAGTAACCACCTACCTCATAACCCATAGCATTGGTAGTAACTGGTTTACCATCGTCAAATAATGGCCATTGCATTGGAGTAAAGCCATCAGCCTCATCACCTTGAACTACAGTTACTTCTTTGTATTCAACTGAGCGCTGTGGATCCTTAATGGAAGCTACAACTCTATTAGGGTCGATTTTAGCGCCCATGGTAGAGAAAGCATGATCATGATTTGACATAGGCAATGACATGAGAGCAATACTCCTAAAACTTATTGCAAGAGCAAAACACTAAGTTCTTATATGCTACAGAGCATAAAAAGCTAAATTCTATTTAGCTTAGTCTTTAGTGCAACAGCTGGGCCAAGTTACAATACGCCATCTTAATTGTTAGGCCGCTATAAACGAAAAAGGGCAATTCTACCGTACTTTATTGGCTCTCCTACTATTTTGTCTTAAGAGATTTTTCACTACTAGTGTCGACTAGTTGGCAGATGAGCCTTAAAGATTATTACATGAACTATCTAGATATAATAGCACTCCAGACTTATTTTTATAAGCTATGGGCCCAGGCCAATAAATTGGGACTTATTAAAAAGCAAAAAACACTTGCCTAGGAATAAAACCTTGAGCAAGTGTTTTTGAAAAGAGCAGGAATAATACCTCCTGCTCTTAATAGTAGTAAGAAAAGGAACAATACTACTATTCGATAAAGTCGTTGTCGGCTGCGCCGCGAGAGAGCATAATCTGGCCAGAGTCTGCCAACTTGTGAGCAATAGCCAAGATTTCCTTTTGTGCTGCCTCCACATCGGAGATCTTGGTAGGACCCATGGACTCCAAGTCCTCCTTAAGAGACTCACGAGCACGTGAAGACATATTGGAGTAGAACTTCTCACGTAAGGTCTCATCAGCACCCTTAAGGGCCTTAACAAGAACGTCGTTAGGAATATCACGCAGCAAGGTCTGAATAGAACGATCGTCCACAGCACCCAAGTTTTCGAATACGAACATGAGGTCTTGGATTTGTTGACCCATTTCCTTATCTTGAGCCTGAATAGCATCCATAAGCTGGGTTTCAGTATTGTTATCAAGATAGTTCATGATGTTAGCAGCAGACTTCAAGCCACCAATCTTGGCAGTTTGAGCACCAGCAGAGCCAGCAAATTGTTTTTCCATAATTTCATTAAGCTCTTGCAATGCAGCTGGTTGAACTTCTTCCAAGGTAGCAATACGCATGATCAAGTCAAGACGTACAGTCTCAGGGAACTGACTTAAAATTTGAGCTGACTGCTCTGGATCCAAATAAGATAAAACAATGGTTTGAATCTGAGGGTGCTCGTTTTGAATAATAGTAGCTACCTGACGGGCATCCATCCACTTGAGGGAATCAAGACCATGAGAACCACTGCCCATGGAGATTTGATCTACCAAGTTATTAGCCTTATCTTCACCTAAGGCAGCAACCAAGGCATTCTTAACGAAGTCAGAAGAACCAAGACCAATATTAGAGTGCTTGGTAATATTAGTTAGGAAGGTCTTATGCACGGCATTAACACTATCTTGGTTGAAGTCCTCAACCTCAGCCATACGAATACCTAACTTCTGAACTTGCTTAGGCTGCAAATTACGGAAGAGAGTCGCAGCGTCATCCTCTGACAAGGACAACATTAAAATTGCGGCTTTATCAATACCAGATAGCTTTTCTAAGGCCATCTTTTCATCATCAGATAGCTCTAAGCCATTGGTTGATGATGGTACTGGATAGCCCATTGAGCCGCCGCCTTGTCTCATCAGTGCACGATCTGACATACCAAACCTCAAAAAGTTATTACGTTTTGTCTAACTCTTATATTAAGAGTGTGACTAAATTCTTTAAACCATTATAGTCAAGTAAATCCTTATGCTCTGCTTTTAATAAAACAAAACACAAGGATTTACCTACTACATACAAAAAAGGGGTGGGTTTATCCCACCCCCTTTTTTAGCTATAAAGCTAAGTTAAAACTAGGCACCTTGCTGTTGCTTATTGGCCTTCTTCTTATCTTTCTTGTCAGCCATGTCGGAATTAATCCAATCACGGAGAACTTCGGCAGAAAGTTGAGGCTCATTAGATACCAAGGTACGTACAGCATTGAGCAAGTCTTCATCACGGTGTAAGTTAGGTAACTCAATACCACCCTCACGGTTGATGTTATAGATTTGGTCAGCAAGCTCGTTTTGAGCAGCGATAAGGTTAAGATCATCCTCACCACCCAAGGCTGAACCATTGTCCATCTCAAGCTGTTGTTCGTAAGCCAAGTCTTCGGCAGTCTTGCCACGTAGTAGACGGTTGACCATTGGACGAACTACGAATACTACTAATACTAAGATGATAAGAACTGCACCAGCAATACGTAAGATACGTAAGAATGCTTCTTGCTGCCACCAAGGTAGAGCAGGCTTGATATCATCATGAGGGAAGGATAATGAGGCTACGTGAACAACGTCACCACGGGTCTCATTTAAACCTAAACCACCACGAACTAAATTAGCAATCTTATCTAAATCTTCTTGTGGACGAGGTACATAAGTTACTGCACCATCAGCACCTGTTTGACGCATATAGTCAACAGCTACAGATACGGTTAGACGTTGTACTAAGTTAGTAGGTCTAATGGTATGACGAACAGTAGTATCAACTTCGTAATTACGTACAGCCTCACGATTCTCATTCTTAGGAGTGGAGCTTTCACCTTCCATGGCAGTGCCATTACGTAACTGCTGTGGAATAGTGGCGTTTGCTGGAGGTTGGTTAGATAAAGAACCAGGAACACCATATGGAGTGCCTTCTTCTTTAGAACCTACTTCCTCACGTAAAGTCTCAGAACGAACAGCTTGATTGTCAGGGTTAAAGAATTGACGGGTTTCCTCTTCAATGGTGGTATCCAAGGTCACATCAACTTCAGCAGAGTAATTACCCTCACCAAGCATTGGACGTAAGATAGTATCTAACTTGTCACGATACTGAGCCTCACGTAGGGTACGCATCTCAAATTCTTTTTGTAGACGGTCATCGCTAGACTTATTAGCACTCTGATCGCTAAGTAAACGACCGTGCTGATCAGTCACAGTAACATCTTTGGCCAACATATTGTGGACAGAGGAAGCTACAGTAAAGCGAATGGAATTTACATTATCAGGAGATAAGTAAGCGCCATTTTGTAATGTAACTACTACAGCTGCAGATGGGCGCTGCTGACTGCGAGCAAATACATTATCACGTGGAATGGCTAATAAAACTGTTGCGTGCTCAACGCCGTCAATACGTGCAATAGCATTAGCTAATTGGAGCTCACGGCTATGCTTAATACGTTCAGACTCTAAACGTTGAGAAACACCGAAACCATTGTCTTTTAAAATTAAGGCATCTTGCTCTGCAATTTTATTGACAGCTACACCATTACGTAACATAGCCTCACGTACGGTTTGGTAATCATCAACATGAACCAAAATGCTATCGCCATTTAAGGTGTAGTTAAAGCCTTGTAAGCTTAAAAAGTCAATTACTTTACCCAACTCCTCAGGAGTATAACGACCTAAAGAACGTTGAGATTGTAATTGAGAACTAGACTGTAATGATAAAAGACCAAATACAGCACCAGTTAAGAATAGAACTAAAAAGCCGAGAATGATGAGCTTTCTTAAAATTTCACCATTGCGCAAGAACTCTGACACTCTACCCTTAAAGGTAGAAGCGGTAGGAGCAGCATTAACAGTGTTACCTAAAGTACCACCGATGCGATTATTGTTCTCGACAACTTCATCCCCATCGAGAACATCGCGATTGTCAGCATTGCGATTGTAGTCATCCTGATTACCCACACCTTGAGCGTTTGGGTCTACAACAGCAGTGCCTGGTTCTTGAGGATTTGAGCCAGTGGCAACTGGGAATGAATTCTCTGACATTTTCTATCCTTTAGACAAAAGATTAAATCTGCATTTGCATGATTGACTGATAAGCGTCAACTAGCTTATTGCGGATCTGTAAAGTAGCCTCAAAAGATAAGCTTGACTTGTTGGATGCAATCATAACATCAGCTAAAGTAACAGAACGATCACCTACGTCAAAACGACTTTGTAAAGAGGCTGACTCATTCTGGATAACATTAACGTTCTCAAATGCATCCTTTAATAACTGCTTAAACTCACCAACAGACTGACCTGCGGAGGTAGTTGGTTGGTAAATCTTAGTTGTGTTCTGGTTTTCTACTACAGATGGATTTAATGCACCATTAATATTTGCAGTAGCTTGATCACGTAAAGCACGAGCTGCACTCTGACCATCAAAGTAAGGTACTTGAGAGCCTACATAACCGAAGTTATTACGACCATCCTGCATTAAAGCATTGGTGCCCATACCTTGAGTCATGGCGTTCATTTGCCTATTCATTTGCTCGAGCTGACTTAATAAGCCAGTATTTGAAATGTGATCGATGCCCATTTTATGCTCCTGTCAGATTAATGACGAAAAATCAAATCTCTAGAGCATATAAGTCAAAAAGCGTGCCAACGCAAAAAATAAGTTATAAAACAGCTTATATATGCGCTTTTATCACAATTCAAAATAGCAATTTTTAGTAGTTTGACCCTAAAAAAGTAAGCAAATGAAAAATGAAGATAGTGCTTTAAGTTCAGTTCATAATTAAACACTAGCTTAGGAAAACTTAGCTTCCTAAACTATCCAACCAATGTTAGGCAAAATCGCATCAGTAATATGGATTTGCAGTACTAAACAGATCAAGATTAAACACTGATCCTGAAATTATATTATTTTTAGCAAATAAATGCTTGTTAAATTGCTCTTTTTTTCCAATGTGCACTCAAATATTTGAAATTGTATGACCACTAAGCAATAAAAAAGGGCAGCCACGGCCACCCTCAATAAGAACGCAACTTACAAAACTTAATCTCGATTATTGCAAGATTAAGCGGAAAATACGGATTTTAATGGTATTACGATGATCAGTGTAGCTTACATAAAGCAAATGATGGCGACGATCTACTTGTAAATATGGAGAGGTAAAGATGCCCTTAGGATCGTCCTCTAAACGTAATAACTCACTAAAGTTCTTACCATCTTTAGACATATAAATAGCAAGTGGAGCACCCTCATCAGGGTTGCAAGAGTCTTTATCGGTTACTAACTTGCCACATACTAAGAGGCGATTCATATAGGTAACACAATCAATACCTGCCAAGCAGTTATAAAGCGGTACACCATAAGGAGTGCCAAAAGTCTTACCTGCATCAGCGCTATCAGCTACATATACTTGAGAGCCTCGGGCACTCATTAACATATGCACCTTAGAGTACTTATCATTAAGCTCCTCTTGGGTCAAAGAACTTAAATCATAGCCCTCACACTGATGTATGCCCAAGTCCTCAAATAAAGCAGATTGCACTACACCATGAGCAAAGGTAGCTTTTTCTGAGGCTAGCTTTTGCTCATCGCTTGGCATAATTTCGTTACTCATATGTAATGAGCGTACATCATCATCTGAGTAATCAACAAAAGCCATGCCCTCATTATTGTCTACCGAGCAAGGCATAATAACACGACCAGCATAAGGGCCTTTTCTTACCAAGTAAGGTTTAGTTCTTACTGGACCTCGACCTTCAATAGCTCTATCCTCCACCATTTGTCTTGGAGTGATAAAGTGCTTGCCATCGTCAAAACTTAAACTTAGATAGCTAACAGTAGAACCATTTTCCTTACCAGCCTTATAAACTAAAGCAATAATGGATTCATCTTGTGAGCCAATCTTTACTTGTGGATAGAGCTTTTGACCATCTTCTACTAAGTTTTCGGCTGAGGTGTCAACAATACCTTTAGGAAGATCTTTTAGGGTTGTACCATTTTGTAAAGCCTTAGTACGCACCTCTTGTGATTGATTTAAATAAAAAAGCACAGGAGTGGAGTTAGCTTTTTGATTTAACTGAGGACAGTCAAGTTTTTGTACACTAGAGTGACTGCCATCAGCTTCAATACGCACAATATAAATAGAGGTATCGCCTTGCTCCTTATCTGGGCCTGCATAAAAAGCACATAATAAAGGGCTAAAAGGAATAAAAGCATTATGATATCGTTCATGCTTTAAAGGTAAGATAGTACTAGCATGACATAGTCTTACCTCATGTTTGTAAGGCTCCTTACTGTGCTGCTCAAAATCTTGATTAGCTTTTTCTACCTCATCCAGGGTAATAGAAGTGCTAAACACCTCATGAACATCGACCATATCAACCACCTTACTAGCCTTTAGGGCTACTAATCATAAAAAGTCATATCCTAGCCCCAAAATTCGAGGCTCTATTACAACTAATATAGCACAGGCATTGATCGTTAATTTCCTAATACCATGCCAACTGACTAAAAGTTGTCATCAACGTGATCTTAGCTACATACACAAAGCACTATGCCCCATTAAAGAGCCTAAATTTGCACTATTTACTCTATTTGAGCACCATTTTGATCCAATGAAAAAAGCGCATCGCCCCCAATGAACAATGCGCTTTTTTTTAAATCTAAAGAGCAAAAATAAGTGCTATTACTTAGTACGCTCCACTACACCATCATCAGTAGCATATAAAACTACATCAGCACCACGGTGAGCGAATAAACCTACAGTTACTACACCAGGAATGGCATTGATTTTATCTTCGAGCTCTTTGGCGTTAGTAATAGATAAGCCATGAACATCTAAGATCTCACAGCCATTATCGGTAATACAACCCTCACGTAATACAGGATTACCACCTAAAGTACGTAAGGTACGGGCTACCTGCTCACGAGCCATTGGGATTACCTCTACAGGAAGAGGGAATTTGCCCATAGTTTGTACTAACTTGGACTTATCTACAATGCATACAAAGCGCTTAGCCATAGAAGCTAAAATCTTTTCACGGGTTAAGCAAGCGCCGCCGCCTTTGATCATTTCAAAGTCGTCGTTTACTTCGTCTGCGCCATCAATATAAACATCATATGGCTCACAGCTATTTGGATCTAAAACCTTAACGCCAATTTCCTCTAATAGAGCAGTAGTAGCATTAGAGCTGGATACAGCAGCTTCTACTTTAATTCCTTGAGCTTGAATGGCCTTAATAAACTTGACCACTGTAGAGCCAGAGCCCACGCCTAAAATACCATTTTGTGGGATGAAATCTAGAGCCTTAAGAGCTACCATCTCTTTTAATTCATCCTGAGTCTTAGCCATGTCAAACCTCAAATTTAGCTAAATAAAAATTAAAAAGCCCACTACAAATTATTCATAATCTATAGTGGGCTATATTTTAGCGCACAATTTGCTTATATACGCTATTTAAAAATTTTGCAGATAATCTTACTTAACAGTAATGCGAGCAAAACGACGCTTACCTACTTGGTATACCTTAGTGCCAGGCTCAACGGTAGCCTTAGGATCGCTAATAACCTCGCCATCGCACTTAACAGCATTTTGCTTTAACATACGCATAGCCTCAGAGGTAGAAGCTACTAAGCCTGCATCCTTGAGCATATTTGGTAAGGACTGAACATTCTCGAAGGTAAACTCCTCAATGTCCTCAGGAATAGCGCCTTTAGCAAATTGGTTAATAAAGCCATTTACCGCATCTAAACCAGCTTGCTCACCATGATAACGAGCAACAATCTCTCTACCTAACTCCATCTTAGCATCACGTGGGTTCATCTCACCACTTTGACACTTTTGCTTAAGCTCATTAATTTCAGTTAATGGACGGAAAGATAAGAGATCAAAGTAAGACCACATTAACTCATCAGATAAGGACATAATCTTGCCAAACATTTCGTTTGGAGCATCATGTACACCGATATAGTTATTAGCAGACTTAGACATCTTCTTGACACCATCTAAACCTACTAATAAAGGCATCATTAAGACGCATTGCTGCTCTAAACCAGCATCCTTTTGAAGTTCACGACCCATTAATAAGTTGAACTTCTGATCAGTACCACCAAGCTCAACATCGGCCTTAAGTACTACAGAATCATAACCTTGGAACAATGGATACAAGAACTCGTGGATGGCAATTGGCTGACCAGACTGATAACGCTTAGTGAAATCTTCACGCTCAAGCATACGAGCAACGGTAAGCTTAGAGGCTAATCTAATTACACCATCAGCGCCTAAAGCATTTAACCACTCGCTGTTATAGCGAATTTCAGTCTTCTCTTTGTCTAAAACTTTGAAAGCTTGCTCAGCGTAAGTCTGGGCATTAGCTAAGATTTGCTCACGTGATAATTGAGGACGAGTAGCATTCTTACCTGATGGATCACCTACAGATGCAGTAAAGTCACCAATAATTAAAACTACTTTGTGACCTAAATTCTGGAAGGTACGTAACTTGTTAAGAATAACTGTGTGACCTAAGTGAATGTCAGGTGCAGTTGGGTCCATACCAAGTTTAATTACCAGCTCACGACCACTCTCAAGCTTCTTCTTAAGCTCATCTAAAGGAATAATTTCCTGAGCACCACGAGCAATCTCGGCAAGTGCCTGTTCCACAGCTACCATTGAAACTCCTGTCAGCAGCAAATGCTGTTTAAAAGCATATTAAAAAACCAGTCCTAAACACTATATTTAGGACATCTACACAAATTCTAGAGCGAAAGTATAGCACATTGGAACAAGCCCTCAGTAAAACTCCATAAAGTGGCCTTATCTTTTACCAAAACAAAGCCCCCAAATATAGTATTTGAGGGCTTTGTTTAAAGAAAATTAAAAAACACACTTACATAGTCATGCTTTGGCTTAAAGCCTCAATCTGGGCATTAAGCTCTTCAATTTCCTTTTCCTTTTTAGCAATAGACTTAGAAGCAGCGCTCTTAGTGCTCATCTGAGCTACCTTACCCTTAAGACCATCGATTTGTTCTTGTAAGTCTACGCTTAAAGCCTTTTTCTTGGCTAACTGACTTTCAAGCTCCATCAAATCGAGCTTAGTCTTATCCAGAACCTGTAAACGAGCAAAGTAATCACCCATCAAGGCTCTATTTTGAGCCTGGATATCACGGGTCATTTGATTAAGAGTCTCAACCTCAGCTCTTAAATCAGCAACTCTTTGTTGTTTAGCATTCACACGAGCCTCGTATGAACCAGTAACAACGCACCCCATTTTGCCAAAGAATCCTTGATCTTGACTAGGATCGCACTCCTCTGGAGTAGAGGCGCAAGCACTTAATAACAAACAGCTAACTAAAGCTATTCCACCAACTTTGGCTGATACATAATCTTTTAACATGATTCTTACCGACTCAGATAAACAAATCTATATAGAGCAATACGCAAAGCCCAGGCCCAGGCCACTAACCTAGGCTTAGGCATGAGCCTAGGCATAGAGCCTGGCCTTGGGCCTGCCTGGCCTTGGACCTTTGGCCTACCTTAAGCTTAGGCTTGTGCGTTAATTTCAACGCCCTTTTCTAAAGCTAAGTTCAAGACATTGCGATCGTCTACGTTAGAGGAATAAACACTGCGTAAATCATCGACAGTCTTTTCTAAGCTTGCAATTTGGCGATCCAATTCCTTGAGCTTTTTCTTCTCTTGGGCTGTTAGCATTTCTTTGCCCACTAAACCATCACGCACTTCTTTGTACTTATTGACGTTTTCCTCATGCACTTCAAGGTTTTCTTGTAACACCTTGATATTAGCATTGTACTGAGCAATGGACTTTTTAACCTGTTCGGCTGATACCTTGTTGGCATTAATGTCCTTTTTCATTTGTAAGAACTTAGCATGATCATCTTGATAAACACGATGAGCAGCAGCATTCATTTGAACAGCCTTTTGGCGATTAACCTCAAGCTGATCCATAAGGGCATCTAACTGAGCTTCCTTGGTGTGATAATTTTGACGAATATTATCCAAAATAGCATTCACACCCATAGAGGCCATACAGCCAGCTGCAGCAGCTGCAATACATACGGCTCTTTGAGAAGAGCTAGCAATCAACATGCAACCTACACCAACAACACCAGCGCCTACTAAGCAAGAGGTAACATAAGAGCTCTTTTCAACATTAAAGTCTTTGCTAATTAAACGAGCATCAGGATCAGCCCCTCCCACGCCTCCAGTAGTTGAATTACAACCGCTCAAAGCCATAGTAACTATCAAAGCACTTACTAAAGCAATTTTTTTCATGATCTTACCTTTAGAAACTTATAAAGCAGCATCAAGTATCAAGTGGCCATATAAAGCTCACCTGATACTTGTCCTTATACCAGAGCCAAGAGAACTTAATTTGTCTTGGCGCTATTAAACTTTGTTAGTTTTGGTGGAAAGTGATAGGGAAAGTCTGTGATCCTACTTGTCCGTCACACTTAACCATGCCATTTCCTTGATCAGTACAGCGAACTTTAGGCAGTTGGTAAGTACTTTTATCTGGACATACGGCACGACCGCTATTAGTGATCTCAATGCCATTGTTAACTACAGCGGCACTTGAAGGTGATACACATTTAGATCCATCTGGTCTGGTTACAGTTACCTGTCCTTTACCGTCTTTAAAATTATAACTCATTTGTAAAGGACGGCCATTGGCACTATCCATAAGTGGTGACTTAGTTTGCCAATCGCCATCAAAAAGCTTTACACCCTGAGAAGCAACCGAGCCGTTAGTCTTACTCATGCCCAAAGCAGGTAGCTCAGGAGGTACAGCACCTCCTGCTGTTCCACCTTGGTTTTCAGCAGCACGGGCAGCATCAATACCAGCTTGTTGCTCAGCGGCACGAGCAGCTGCAATAGCCTCTTTTTGAGCTTGGCTTAAATTATTGTTAGCCATAATATCAGGCGGAATCACAGGCGCATTTTGTCCATTGCCACCAGCAGTAGCTGGTGCTGGAGCTGGTGCTGGGGCAGCAGCACTAGCATCAGCTGTAGGTGCACCAGCGCCTTGCTCAGCAGGAGCTACGCCCTGATCATTAGCATTAGCCACAGGAGGCACACCTTGGTCACTAGCACCTGGTTCTGGTGCAGGTGTACCAGCGCCAGTGCCAGCTTGCGCACCATCTTGTGCTCCAGCTGGCGCACCATCTTGCGCAGGAGCTGCACCTTGCTCACCAGGCGCAGCAGCGCCAGCAGCGGCAGATTCGCCTGTACCGCCCATAGCAGCATCACCACCAGTAGCACCAGGGGTCATGGATAAATTACCACCAGAGAGTGAACCTCCCTCTAAATTGACATTAGGCAAAGTAACATCAGGAAGAGGAATATCCAAATTCATAGGATCTGATGGAGCTGACGGCTCAGCAGGAGCCTCTACCACAGGGTCTTGAGGTTCTTGAGGAGGGTTCTCAGCTGGAGCTTCAATAGCTGGTGGATTTACATTGGCACTAGGCAACTCTGGGGCTCCAAATAAAGAGGCAAAGAGGCCAAAGAATTTCCATAACAGCCAGAGTAATAATGGAATTAATAGTAATAACAATAACAGCCATAACAACCATGAAGGTAAGAAACAAGCATGTTTCTTTCTTGGCTCTTGAGGCTCATTATTAGGCGCAGGCTCACTATATGGAGGCTGCTGTGGTGGCTGTGGCGGCTGTTGCACAGGAGACTCAAAGTTAGAATTTAAAGGTGTACTAAAAACTGGAGCTGTTTTTAACAGCTCTAAAGGACTACCTGCTGGAACATCTGGTTCGTTGGAAAAGCCCCAGAAAGTAATCACAGGAATACCATCTACAATAAAGACACAGTCTTGGTTAGGAAAGTGAATAGCTGGCAGTTCCTGAGCTTTCTCATCACCCAGTAAATACCTAGCTAATAAAGCACTGCTACTATTTTGATCTTGGCGGCGATTCATTGCCCTGCCATATTGGTTCAAAGCTTGAGTAAAAGCTTTTAACTCATCATTAGCTTTCTTCTTTTCCTCTGCGCTAGCCTGAGCCCAAGGAACAATTTCATATTGATCATTAGGATTGAGACTTTCAAAATTAATCATCCAATCAATAGTGTCGCTTTCATGATGGACAACAGGCCTGGCTAAATATTTACTGGCGTTTCCATTTTGGCCAGGAAGATGAACGTTATTATCGATAGCATCTAAAAAGGAATCTGCGTTTTCATAGAAAGCACCGCCTTTACCAAGGGGTTCAAAATCATAAATCCCACCGCTTTTTAAAATAACTCTTTTCATACTCTTATGGCATTAGACTAGTAGAGACTAATCTAACTACCTCCTCCTTGGTAATTAACAAAAACTACTGACAAACCTTTTGCAAGCTCTTGCCTGCATTCTTTAAATCTTCAATTAAGGCTTTGGTATTGCCTGGCTTATAAACTTTGCCCCCAGTAATATCAGCGATACACTTAGCATCAGGAGCATCCTCTCCAATTAAGACCACATGAATTTTCAATCGTGGTTTACTTTTATGGATCTGACGTGCTACCTCGCAAAGGTTAAGATCCTCAGTGCCATCGCAGGTATCAACACCATCAGAAATTAACACGCCAATAGAATCAGCATTCTTAGGAGCAGCAGAGGCCATACCTCTCATACCACTAACTAAAGGAGTTAGCACTTGAAAAGGAATGCTCTGCAACATAGGATTGGTCTGAGCTACAGCAGCTTTTAAGCGTTGGCGCTCATTACCTGAAAAAGTGCCATAATCACGAGCCAGAGGACAACCTTGAATACCAAATAATCTAATTGGCACATTCTTATCTACTTGATCAATTAAAGCATGAGCAGCCTTGATAGCAGCATCAATACGCATTGATCCATCAGAGAGCAAGTTAATCATGGAACCAGAGCCATCGGTTGCAATAATTAAATTAGGCATCTTTCCTTGCTTAACAATGGTCTCGCACTTAGGTAAAGTGACCTTATCAGCGCCTTGAGCAAGCTTAGCCTCCTCAGCTGCCTTAGCAGCAGCCTCAGCCTCAGCAGCCTTAGCAGCCTCTTCTTGAGCCTTTGCCAGTTCCTCAGCCTTTATCTGTTCATCTTTATCATTGACTAAACCTAACAGACGCTCAATTTCTTTAAGAGTTTGCTCATCCTTAGCTAAGGTAGCTTTTAAGTTAGCAAGCTGTTGCTCTTGTGCATCTTGCTGTCCTAAAGCAATTTTCTCTTGGGTCTTTTCAATAAGCTCATTAATCTTATTTAAGTTAAGCTCATCCTCAATTACTTGCTCGTTTAATTGATCAAGCAACAACTCTTGCTCATTGGCCTTATCAAAAGGCCAAGGATAGAGCTTAAAGAAATAAAAGGCCAACAAAGCTAAGAGCAGCAATAAAGCAATTAAGCTTGGAATTAAACATCCTCCCAAGCTCCTCCCCGCAGCAGCCGCACCAGCCCCAGCGCCCGCACCCGCTGCACTTGCGCCAGCAGCGCTTGCGCCTTCGGCCCCTACTGCGTTTGTACCAGCACCTACTGTGCCTGTGCCAGCTGCGCCTGTGCCAGCATCACCTGAGCCTGCCTTTGATGCGCCCGCACCAGCGCTACCAGCGCTACTAGTGGCGCTAAAGTTGGCGCTATCGGCCTGTTCTTGAGAGGCCTCTGTATCTTTACTACCCTCTACTGATGGTTGAAGGCCTGGGTCAAAATTTTGATCAACATTTGAGCTGTCTGCTGCTGTTGATGATTGGACATTAGCTGCGGCAGCTGAGCCTGAGGCAAAAAAGCTGGCTAAAATGGCACTAGTAACACCTACGGTTTTAATAGCATTTAAGCGCTCTTGAGGGTTGTTTAAGGTGTTATTACAGTGCTCTTGCGAAAAGAAAGGAATAATTACAGGCTCACGATCATTAATCACAAGCATATATTGAGGCTGGCTAATTAAAGCATAAAGAAACTCAGGGGCACTGAGATTTTGCTTATTGGATAACTGTAAAGAGCCATCCTCACTAGTTAAGGACGGATATTTATCTTTTAGAACCTCGATGATTTTATTGGCTCTAAAAGAGTAATTTTGGGCCGCATGTAATTGCTCTTTATAAAACTTAGGAACACCCTGCTCTATAGTTAGCTCTTTGATAGAGCCAGACATATTAGAGTTAAAGTTTAAGTAATCGCCTGAGTGGCTACTCATAGCAATTAAAGAACTAGTAGAGGAATCAAGCTTAAGCTCTTGTAATAAAGTGCCCAGCTCAGACAAAGCATTAGCTACCTGTGGAGCCAAATCATTGGAACTCAAGCGCATTAATCGTATCATCGATCTCTTCCTTATATCCGAGCTTAGGACTATATCTTCCAATAAGAGTTAGTTACTTAACTCTTATTAGGATGCTCCTTAGATTGAAAATATGTGACCCAAATTTTTGCTATTAGTGCTTTAAAGCACGGCATTGCTTAATCCAAAGCTTTTTATTGGCCTCTAAATCACGACCTGCTGTTTGATGCTTATCAAGGTCGTTTAAGAATTGGGCAATATACTCACTTAAGGTACCTTCATTCTTACCTAAGGATTGTTGAGCATTTTTAAGCTGCTCTTTAATAAACTTGTAATCAAAGGTATTCATAGTGTCGGTAATATGATCAGCATAGTAGCTTACATAGTAATCAACCATATGATCTACTAAGGCACGATCTTGCTTAAACTTTAGCTCCTGTTGTTCAGTAGCCTTTAAGCACTCTTTACTTTGATTATCTGCACGGCACTCTTTTAGAGGTACCTTACGTAAGATTTCCTCTCTTTGGGCGTAACGCTCACGAGCAATCTCTTCACGAGCAATAGTGGAGCACAAATAACCGCCTAAGCGTAAATTAGAGACAATAGCACGATCACGCATTTCCTCCTTTTTAGCATTGGCCTCAATCATATTGGCACGCAACTTATGGAGATTTTGTTGCATAGACATTAAATAAGCGCCTAAATCATCACGCTCTTTTTGAGCCTTAGCTGCTTCCTGTTGGCTAAGCTCAAGCTCTTTTTTACTAAGCTCTAACTCCTTTTGCAACTTATCCTGCTCAAGTTTTGCTTGCTTGATATCACTATCAGCTTGCTTTTGTGCAAGCTCAGTTGCTTTTTGCACTTCTTCTTTAGCGAGCTCAGCTGCTTTTTGAGCCTCTTTGCGAGCCTGCTCTGCGGCATTTTGTGCTGCCTTACGATCTTGTTCGGCCTTTTGCTGGGCTTGCTTTTGCTCTGCAATAATCTTATCGAGCTCAGCAATAGTATTTAAATTACCACCGCCCTTGGTATCAGAATTATCGTCATTACCAAGCTTAGCCACTTGCTCATTTAATGAGCGCACTTCATCAATAGAGTTGGTAAAAGGTAACGATAGTACTAGACGCATACCCATATCACGGCTTTTGGTTTCACTGCCTCTAGTAAAATAAGCACGCTCAGAGCGATAAGCTGTAATCATATCGTCCTGGCCACTAAAGACACTTCCTCCACGCACCACATAGCCACCGCTTTGGCCATGTAATCTACCAGTTCTGGTAGCATAGAAAGGATCAAGCATCATTTCTGATACATTACCCAAGATATCGTAAAGACCTAATGGGTTAGGGTGTTTTAAGCCAATAGCTCGCACTTTTCCATCAGGAGCACTGCCTTGGCCTTTATACCAAGCATAATCTGCAATAGTTTTATCCTTTTCAAAAGGAAATACATCGGCACTAAATTGAGATGAAGTTACACTATTACCGCCACGAGCAGCAAACTCCCATTCACTATCAGTAGGAAGGCGCACAAAAGCAATAGTATTGTTAGCACCTGTTGGAATTTGACTACCATTTACCTCTTTAAGGGCTTGCTGTGCTGCTTTACTTGCTAAAAAGTGGGAATATTGTCTAGTAATCTCTACAGCATCAAACCAACTAATATTGCTCTTAGCAATACGATCTTTAGGAGCAAGCTTCTTATCTGAACACTTGCCTTTACCAAGATCATATGAGCTTAGAATATCGTATTGGGCGGAATTGAGCTCATATTTACCAATGAGATAGTAATAGCCTTGTTTATCTTTAAAAGCACCTTGAATGTAACGACTATTAGGAGCTTGGGTCAAAAGTGAGTCAGCGTTATTACTACCAGCACTAAAGCCCTTATCATGGAGTTTATCTTCATTAGAGGTATAAACCTTTTTAAACACCATAAAGCCCTTGCATGGCATAGGAACTATGACATCATCATCTTGAGGCTTAGGGTTAAAAAACATGGCACTATCTTTTTCTGCTGATGCATATGCGTTACCAGTGCCCAGCACTAAAGAGCAACCGACACCTATTATCACGGCCATACCAGAACCAGTACTCAAAACTTTTGCCAATGCTTTACTTAACAAAGAAACTGCCATAGCACTAACTCCTAAAATCTTGTTAGCATTAACGATAAATAGTAATACATCTTATCTTTACCTAAGATGAGAATCTTACGAATATTTGTTGGTTGTCAGAAATATTATTATTATTGCCCCAAAATAGCGCTCTTTCCTGCCCCAATTTACACCCTTGTGCCTAAATTCGCCTGTTTTATCAAGACTACTACCAAACCAACCTACCACCTGCTCCTTTAAACTTAACTATAAGTAGTTTCACAACCACCTTTGATTGATTGGTTGATTTATTGCTGGCTTGGTTACTTGGCTGCTTGCTTGCACAGTTCTACCGTTTATGTCCTACAATCCCATCCCATCTCCCGACCAGTACTATCCAGAGCGCTCACAAGCTCACAAGAGATCACATGGCTCCCCTGTCTTGCAAGAGCTTGCAAGAGAGCTAGCTAAACTGGGCTTGATAGCACTGATCTTTCTTATGGGGTTAAGCAGCACGGGCTAACATTAGGCTATGGTTTTCCAGTGTTTTTTCAAAAAAAATAATAGGCTTATGAGCACAACTAACTATTAAGGCTAGAAAGTCCTTAAGGGCACTACATAGGCTAAGTGTAGAGTTCTCCTTATTATGAAAATATCAAGCTGCAGTAAAACGTGTTTACGCAGTAAAGTGTTCTGCACAAAGCAAGAATGTTTTAGCTCAGTGCTAAATAATTAGTTTTCCAATAGGCAGATGAGCCTTTGACAGGTCACTAGCCCCAAAAGATTAAATACTACTCTATGATTAGTGCAACACAGCACAGCACAGCACTGCACAGCCTTACAGTGTCGTACCATGCCGTATTGAGCTACGCTGCACTGTGTATTGTAGTAATCAAGTGCGCTATGGCTAAGCTTGGCCTTGCCTGGCTTAGCCAGGCTAATTGCAGCGCAGCTCAGTTTGGCTGGGCTAGGCAATAAGGCCTAGCGCAGGCAGCTATGCCTAGCACAGGCTATTAGGCCTGGCGCAGGACATCGGAAATATTTACTTTTAAGATCACAAACTTAGCTGCGATTAAGGCTACCAGAGCAGAGAGTAAGAAAGTTCCGAATAAGAAACCTGCAATATGGAGCAGAGTTAACTTACTTACTACGCTACCTACTAAGATGCTTTCAAAATAATAATTAAATACCCATGAGCCAAGATAATAGAGCATAAAAGCCAGCACAAAGCCAATAGTAGCCACAATTAGAGACTCTATGATGACAATAAGATAAATATCATTATAGGTCTGTCCCATAAGACGTAAGAGCACGATATTACGTTTACGAGCTTTAAGTGAGCTTAAAATTAATCCTGCTAGCGCAATAATGCCTCCTACAATGGAAACACTAGCAACTACGCCAAAGACAAAGTTCAGCACACTACCAATAGCTTTAACATTCTCAATATCACGCATCTTAGAGGTAACATTAAGGCGCTTTTCTACTAGGTCGTAATACAAAGGAGTAACATCATCTAAGCTTTTAGCATAGAGACGAAATTTAGCATAAATACGCTCAGCATCATTTTCATAATTACCACTAGTTAACAAAGCAGGATCATAACCATTACGGTAATAATCAATGGCATCTAATACTTTCATATTAACCAATATGCAATCATCATTAACAAAGCGCTGGTTAATAATGCCTTTGACCGTCATTTTTAAAGTACTAGCTTGCCTTCTACCTTGTTGGGTACGAGACACTACGACATTGATTTGATCACCCACTCTAATATCACGCTGAAAAGCAAAGCTCTCATTAATAAAAACCTCATCATTCTTAAGAGCTTGTTCTTCTGTGTGATAGCTAATAGAGGAACCTACTACAATAGGATCGCCTACCTTAGTTGGGATCACTTCAACTCTTTTTACTCCTCCTGGAAACTTGATGTCCACTATAGCGTTAAGAGCAGTAATCTCAGGAATAACAAAACCTACATGTTTATTATTTTGTAGTTGATTAAAGAAATTTTCATTAAGATGGTATGAAGTATCTAAAGTTAAAGAGAGTACTTTAGGATCATTCATTAAGTTGTTCTTTAGTTCTTCTAAAATACCGTAACGTAAAGAAAACAAGAGCAATAAAGGCGCAATAATGCTAGCAATAGCCGCTATTTGGCAAATGCTCATCATGCGGTCAAAAGTTAACTCTTTATAAGCCAACCTCCAGTGCATTATGCGTCCCTCCCTGATTTATCTTCATTCTGACTATTGTTTTTTCTAAGCAAAGTCTGCAAGCGATCTATAGGGGTTGAATAATGGCTAATACGATCATTAATTTTGATATAGCCACCTAAATGCTTAGAAACTTTACTTTGATAGTCATTAGCCTCTAGATTAGTAAGCATATTGTTATGGTAGTGATTGGTATGATGGGCATAGCCATAATGTAAATGGTGCCCCTGCTCATAAGCGTAACCATTATTTAAGTGCTCACCACGATTATGCTCAAATATATGCACAATCTCATGATAGACATTGTCTTCACTCTTTTGCACAGTATTATTAACACTAATTTCATTATAAGAGCGGTTTAAGCCACTAGCAGCAGGATAATCAATAGTCATTTCTGCCATGAGAGTAATATCTTGATCCCTGACGCTATCAAGCTGAGCGTCTACCCTATTATCATGAGCACTGACAAACACAGAATGTTCAGGCTTAGAGTTAACAGTATCGTACTCATAGCGACAATAATTACTTACAGCCTCAGTATCATGAGTAATAATCAAAACACTAATATGGGTTTGACTGGCTATCTCTTCGATTAATTTAAAGAGCACCTTAGCATTATCAGGGTCTAAAGCTGAGGTAGGCTCATCAATAAGCAATAATTTAGGACCATGAGCAATGGAGCGGATAAATAAAGCACGCTGACGCTGACCAATAGAGAGTTCATGTGGCAGTTTATCTAAATGATCTGTTAATCCCAAGCGATCGATATAAGTATGTAAAGAATCAAACTGGGACTGAACTCTTTCTTTGGTATATTCATTAGAAATCTTTATGGAACGAGCATAGTGACGCTTCTTTTTAGGAATCAGTGCTAGCTTGCGATCTTGCTCTTCTTGTGAATTGACAGTGGCACCATCTAAACAATGGGCATCAATACTGTCCACCACCTGCTCCATGTCCTTAACCATCATTTCATAAGGACTTACATATTCATGTTTTTTAGTTTGCTCATGCTCTTTTTCGAGCTTTTCATTGACCAACTTTACTGGCAATAAACCATTATTAAAGCGGCGGAACAGCTTTTTGGTTTTACGTAAGCCTTGCTCTTTTTTTAGCTCTTGGGCTTGTTGGTGCTGCATAGCCGAGCGCTCATGAGCCTCTTGTAGCGCTACTGTAGTATTAGGTATAGGTTTATCCTGAGCAATGTTAGGATAAACAGGAACAATTTTTTTCTTTAAAGCCAACTCAATTTGCAAGGCAATATTTTCACGAATAGTTAAGAAAGGTAATAAGCCACCTACTTGCGGCATAATACCAATTTCACTAATACGCAAAGCGTCTTGATCTTTAGGACTTAGTTCGTCAACAGCTATGTTGTCTAGGATAAAATTATCTAAAGATAAATAAGGAGATAATAAGCCTATAGCTTCCATTAAAGTTGATTTGCCAGAACCAGACACGCCACACAAAGCCACACATTGCCCATCAGCAATATATAACTCAGGTAAGGCAACATTAAAGTCACCTCGTATAACTTTCAGTCCTTTAATTTCTAACATGCTTATCTGATCTCAATTTAGCTTGCTTGTTTTGGCTACTAAAAATTACATCTGCTCTTGATGAATGGAGTAGTTGACTTGCTAATTATGGCTTAAACACAATTAAAGATAAACTATCTTCATCATAGATACGAAAAATCAGGCACTGTACTCTTTTATAAAAAAATACGCTCATTATTTTATGCGCAGTTTTTTTTCACAGCGAGCCTATATATGCGAATAAGCCTAGCATGATCACACATACTAGGCTTAATATCAGCAAAATCTTTACCTTATAGCAAAGCTTTATGGTAAAGCATCTAAAGGAATAGGATAAACTTCCTCTGAGCTATCAGCCTCTTCATTGAGCTTGATAAAGCGATCATTATCGCCAGAACAATGCTGAATGTAATTTAAAGAGTTTTCCAAAGCTCTAACAATACGCTCTTGCTCTTGGGAACCTAAGTTATACCAATCCTCTGGAGTAATATTGCTAATTAGAGACTTATAAGGTAAATCATCTAATAACTCCCCCATAATACCCATATCGCTAATACTCTTGCTCTTAGAAAGCTGATTAGGATCACGGCCCATTTGTGCAGCTAAAGCTTTTAACTGAGTAAACATGTCATCGCTAGAGAGCTGACCTGCAATACCTGACTCTAATACACCCTTAACCAAAGTATATAAATCACTTAGCTGATTACGGTTTACCAGCACAATTGGGGTACATACTTGTTTATTATGGTCGTCCACATCACGATCGGCCATCCAGCCTTTTAAGAACTCAGGGCTCTCGGTACCTTTAACACGGCCTAAATAAGCAAGCTGCATAGCAAGGCCTAGTTTACGGCTATCGTCAACTAAGTTTTCCTCTTGCTCGGCTGTTTGCTGGTCATTACTTTGCGGCTTTTGTATTTCCTGAGTAGCTGACAAAGATGAACCTGCTGACATTTGGCCCATAGTAGCTAATTGCACTTGGTTAGTTAGAGACTTAGATAAAGTATCAACCATATTACCAAATGACTCTACTGAGCCTGCGTTTACTGGATAGTACAGTGGCTTGCCTAAAATTTGGTTATAGCTTAAGACCTCATATTGATCTTTGGCATGCTTGTGATTCTTTTTGCCTGAATTAGTAAGCAAGTGTAAGGTATAAATAGCTGCACCATAGTGCTCAGCCTCTAAGCGTAAGGCATTGGCATCTAACTTAGTGGAGCTTTGCTTATCATTGGCATCAATAGCGCCCGCATCAGTAATCAGAACAATATAGCGGCCACCATATTCATTCCAATTAATATCCTGGAGGGCTAAATTAATACCAGCATAAGAGTCCTCATCAAATTGAGCACTAGAAACCTTAGCCTGGTCTAAACTTGCTACCTTGGCATTAAAGTCCTTGGCATTGTTAACCTCACCTGGACGTAAGAACATCTTAGCGGTGTACTCCAGTCCTGGAACATTGCGCACATCAGCACGGAAAGACACAATACCAAAATTAACACTGTCGTTTAAGTTAGAAGCTTCAATACTCTTATAAATAGAGTTAATAGCTTGCTTGGTACGCTCAATATAAGGGCGCATTGAAATTGACGAATCAATAACAAACACTACCGCAGACTTAAAGCCCACAATAGCAGGCTCAGCGCCTTGTCCCTGCGCCCCATTGCTATTGCCTGTGGCACTTGCAGTACCCCCAGCGCCCGCACCTGCGGTAGCACCTGGAGCCTCATTTTTAATCACTAATTGTGAGCCAGCATTGTCCTGAGTGCCACTTGAGTTAGCTGCAGCAGTAGCGTTAGTGACATTTTGTGCTTCTTTTGAGGTAATAGAGGCAATTTCATGTTTATAAACAAAAGAGCCATCTGGATACATGGTCTCAACACTATTTAAGATAGGCAATAAATAGAAGCTCTTTTGATAGTCAACGTACTCCTCAGGCTCAATAGAGATAACATTTTGAGCATGATTGCCTACGGCTACAGTATCGTAAAGCTTTTTGTATTGCTCTGCACCATCCTCGCTGTCAATAATATTGTCGAGCGCACTTTCTTCATCAAAGATTAAAGCACGATTACGATTAGCTGAATTGGTAAACAGCAAGGCTAATTGCATCTTCCAAGGCACAACACATGACTTGTTTAAATAGCCAGTCACATTACCTAAGGCATTAGGGCCAACTTCATAGACTTGTCCTAAATCACCATAGACATAATATTGGCTTAAAGCTGGCACTTCACGACCTTGATCAGAGCCATCTTGTTTTTGATGTAATTTGCAACCTGGAGTAGATAGTACTCGTTGATACAAAGTAGTTTTGCCTTCCATTAATAAAGGCTCACGCTTACTATTGTTATCAGCTAAGGCTACGCTCTGACAAGCAAGAGCAGCTAAAGCTAAGGAGCAAGCACTTCTTTGTGTCCACTTAATCAAGGTTGAGATTTTATGAGCTTTATTCATAACTATCCTCATGGCCTAAGAAAATCCTATAAGAATTTTGAGCCTCATTAAGCTAAGGCAAAAGACCCAAAATGCTTATATCATTCTCTGCAAACTAAACTCTAAAGCCCACCTCCAAGCTCCTGGCAATGGCCATAGCCATGGCCAGAGCTATTGGCCAAGGCCAAAGGCATTGGCTTTAGCCAATGCTCTTGGCCTTAGCCACAGTACCTAAGTACCGTGGCATCACGGTATTTAGGTACGTAGGTGAGGTGGGTTCAATATTAATTACTATTAACAGTGCTTACTGTAGAGACTTTAAGAGCTCATCAGCTTGAGCTTGGTTAAAGGACTGGTTAGATTTAACACGCTCAGCCCAATAAGTAGCATCATCTTGGCTCTTGTTAATACACTTGCTCTTATAAGAGCTGTTTGGATCTGCGTACTGAGAGTAAACATAAGCATAGGTACTACCATCAGCAGCACGGCCCTTGGTTCTTAAAACACGTAATACAATCTCACAGCGGTCTTGCTTCATAGCATTGGCTAAGAGATAGTTTAAGTCATCGGCAGTTGGATTGCTTTGTAAGCAATTGTTAATGATGTCCTTATCATCACCTTTAGCATGCTCTAAAGAACAAGCCTGATTGATATTGCTTTGAGGCTCCTCAACAGGGGCGCTAGCACCAGCGTTACCCTTCATTAAATTCATAACAAAAAGAGCAGCACCAATAAGCAATAAAATCACACAAACAATACCTACTATCTTCATAATGAAAATAGACTTATTGTTATTGTTCGCTGCCGCTGCATTAGCAGCCGCCGCATTGGCATTAGCCGCAGCTTTATTAGCATTATCTACAGCTGCCGCTAAATTATGATTTGGATCTGCGCTATTAGCCTTTGGGCTATCGTAAGATGGGTTAGATTTTATCTCTGGAGTGCCAAAGCCAGCACCCGCACCTGCACCTGCGCTATTAGCTTTAGGGCTATCTAAATTAGCATTGTTGGAGTTTAACTTGCTGCTAGCTGGGGTTTCCTTGGACTTAGGCTCAATATTAGCAAAACCTCTGTTATCAGCATCCTCTACTTTTCTATAACCGGCTGAACTTGCAATTGGCATATTATCAGTAGCAACAGCAAACTGATAGATAGTACCACTTACACCTTTGATCTTGAGTAAGTAATCACCTGTGCTATCCCAAGCCATAGGATCAACAATAGTGGCATCAACCTCAAAAATAAAGTCCATACCATTTCTTCTGCCATGAACTTTATTAATCTTAATAAAGCCATCCTTTACATCCTTGGTATTGGTATACCAATCAGCCAGTGGTCTGTCCTTTTTAGCAACACATATATCAATGCCATTTATATCAGTGTTACCAAGGTCTTTAATTTTTGAGCTAAAACCAATAAGAGTAAATGAACCCTTGCCTGGCTTTGTGGAACAAAAGCGTGCTGATAATTCACTTGTTACAGGCATTACTTGATCTCCCCAATCAATCTTTTAACTAAAGCAACTTAGGAACTGCAAACAATTAATCTGCCCCTTGAGAGGAAAAGCTTAAATAAATTCAGATTAATTGTTTACCGTCCCATATACAATCTTGTTGAAAACTACCAATAAGGCATCTTATCTCATAGAGTAAGAGTGCTCATATTATAGATTTAATATTATTGATAAGGGCCCAACTTAATGTTGGGCCCTTAATGTTAGCTAGTTTGTTAAGAAAGCAACTTAACTACTTTAAACAGCTTCCATAGTGCTTAAAATGCGGCACAATAAGAGGTTCTCATCAGAGGTGAATTTATATCTGTTCTCTGATAAAACATTGACCTGACACATCATATACATCAAGGTTGCAGCATAATCACTTACTAAATTAAACTCAAAATTCCTTGAAGTCTCATTAAGATGAGGCAAAATACCTGTTTCATCAACAGCATACTCATGCCTAAAGACATTATGGTCACTCTTATTAGCATCCATTACGACATAATTGTCTTTTTGGACAAAAGAGTTAACAGGGCCTTCCTCATAGCCAAGGACACCACCCTTTTGTGCCACATGCATAGCAAACTCTGATGGGTTGATATTACCCACAGGAATATTAAGAGCCTTTTTAGCAGGAGCGGGCGCTGCTGCACTCTTAGGAGTAGCTCCTCTTACAGTAAAGTCATTATCATCATCAAAGTCATCAAGGTCATCAAGGCTATCTGAAATAAGATTAATAGCAGGAGCAGCTGGGGCGGCAGCAGAAGCTGGGGCTACGCTGGCACTTTGCTCATTAAGCTTACTATTTTTCAATGCCTCTAAGGCCTTCTTATCCTCATTGGATGGCAATAAGTTAGCACCCAAATAAAGATTAAAGTCACTTAAGATAAAGCTTAATAACTGTACTTGGCTCTTAACTGAGTCTTTAAAGCCCTCAGAGGTATTTTCCTGATCTAACAGTACTTGCACCATATAGCTCTTAAGGTTAACTACCGAGGAGTTAAAGGCCTTACCTACCTCAATATAAAGCTTATTAAACAAGCTAATAATATCGGCTTTGAGCTCATCTAAGGTCTTAAAGCGATTTTCCACGTCATTAAAGCACAGTGGGAAATAATTTCTTTGGTTTGGATCAACCTCAAAAGCAGGCAATTGTTTGCGATAGGCTTTAACTACATTATCGGCAATGTTGGACAGATAGGTATTGTCTTTACGCCATAAGGTAGATAAGTTCTCTTGGTATTCCATGCAGACAAATTGCACAAAGCGCTGAGCATTTGAGCCTGTAGTAAAGTTTTGGCTGTAAATATCAACCAAACTATCCTCAGGCAACTCTAATAAAGAGCGTAGCAAGTCAAAGCAAGGGCTAAGAGCGTTACATTGCAATAAGCCATAGGCTAGCTCCTTACTTGCTTTTTTAGCCTTCTCTAATGCTACAGCACTATCACGAGTAGCAAAAGGGCCTAACTCAGACATCACGTGTTGCATTAACTTAACAGGCTTAACGCACTGTAAAGACTCACGATCTGCCTGAGATAAAGCATTTTTCTTTACAGCTGCCACAATTTTAGAAACGCCACCATCATTGAGGGTGAGCATATTTTCTAAAGCTTGCTCAAAGTTTAAGATGTACTTATTAAAAATCTCTTCACTTAATAGAGCTCGTCTGCTGGCCTCAATATAGCCCGACATATCGCTACTAATGCCAATTTCTTTCTTGTTATCGTCAAACTCTAGCCAAGGGACAATACTTTTACCTAAATTTGGCTTACGAGATAAGAAGATACTATTAAATGGTTGGCCTGGGATCCACTCTTTAAACCAATTGAATTTAATCAGACGCTCAAAAGCATTTTGCTTAGCGGCATTAAGATCAATTGGCATATCATTCCTGAGCTTCTCACAGCTTTTATTGAGTAGCTCATCAAAACGAGAAAGCACTATAGTAAGTGAATTATGGTCTTTAGCAGCTCTACTCTTAGCATCAGCACCAATATTACGATCAACCCAAGTAGTTAAGATGTTAAAAGCTTCATCAACCTCTTGCTGCTTAGCTACACCTACGCAAAAAACTAATTGGTCAATGGCATTGTTATTTGAATAGTATTCAAATAAATAGGCTACCTTACCACGACGGAAGAAGTCAGTAGAGTCATCATCGCCATCATGGACTAAAGATTCGCTTTCACCTACTGCTTGATCACTAAACTTATGAAACTTTCTGGTACGTGCTCCTGGTAAATCTAAAATATCAAAATCATCCAGTTCACCATGGTTTTCCAGCACAAAACATAACTCTAAAGAAAGAGCAGCTAAAATTGCAATGCCTACATTAATTTCCTCATCAATTTCATAGACACCGTTGAATCCAAGGTTAGCAGACACTAAAGCACAAGGAATTTGCTCTTGCTTATTAAACATCGTACTCAACTGAGTAATATGCATAATAGTGCCGCCTGCTCTTTGCATTAGTTTTTGTGATTGCTCGTTTTGAGAAACAAAAGCTTCTTTGGCAGCAAAAATCTTGGTATAGCCCTTAAGCTTTAGTAATTCTGAGGCTAATAAACGATATAACTGATTAAAAGCAGCCAAGTCTTTCCAGAAGATTTTTAAAGCTTGAACACGACCTTCTAAAGTCATAAAAGGCAAAGTATCACGCAATAATGCCCAGAATTTAGGCATAGCATTATAAGAGCCAATTTTAGCTTTAGAGTGGCTGGCCACATAATCAGCAAAAGCTGTTACTTCCTCTACTTGAATATAGTTGTACTCAACGGTATTACCAACGGTAATTTTACGGCCCTGTACTTTTTCTGCCTTAAAGGCTTGAGCAAAGTCTAAAGAATTAGCAGGGTTGTCCTCGCCTAAAGCACTTAAACTTTGCTTATCAATAGCAAGATATTGAGCTCTAGCCTTAGTATCAACATAGCCTTGTAAGGAGTTTAAATGGTTGATATAAGCCTGCTCATCCTGGGTAAAGGCAACATCATTTTGGCCAATTTCCTCAAAGAAAGAATTAACCAAAATCATAGCTAAATCCATTTCATGTAAAATTTTAAGCTCAACAGGATAACCCTTAGGAGCTTGCGCTACCTTATGAGTAAAGCGGGTAGCAAAACCTGTAGCCTCAGAGTCATCTCCTTGAGGATTAGCATGCTTAATAAAGTCAATCTCAAAGTCGTCCCAATGAGTTTTTAAAATTGACTCATCACCAGCAGCCATTTTTGAGATTAAATAACTTTTACCAGCTTGAGAGGCACCAAAAGCTGCAATGGTTGGGCGATTAGCTACATTATTAACAGCAGCGTTTAAAGCTAGTACTGATTGATCAAGCTCCAGCTGCATTTGGGCAGATTTATCTTGAAGGTCGCTTTCAAAAACCTTATTGCGCTCGATCCAAGAAGCGGCCCATTTAGACGCGTGGGCAGCGTTAAATAATTGTTGTTGCATGTTAGGCCTCAACTTAGACTAAATCATATTACGAGGGTTTAAACCTTCAATATCAATAGAACCACTGTTCATAAAGTACTTAATACGCTCACCAGTTACGGTCTTTAAGTACATGCGGAACATGTGAGCATAATTATGGCCATCATTGCCATATACGCTCTCGAGCTCAAATGTTTCAACAGGCCTGATATCAGGACAGTTTTTAGCAATAAAAGGTACTGGATAAGGACTGTTAGAGCCATTGACTACCTTTAAGGTAATGTCAAACTTAACACGCTTCTTAAGTAGATCACTTAAAGTAGCTAGCTCCTTAGCAATTTTCTTGCGCGCCTCATTCAAGTTCTCATCAATGCTATTATCAAGCAAGTCATAAATCTTACTCTCAGCATTGCCTGCACTCTGCTCTCGTTGAGCATAGGCATCTTCTACACACTGCTGGTAGTTCTGATTGAATAAAGCTTCACAGCGAGCCTGATAATCTTGAGTAAATTGAGCCACTTTCTTTTCATACTCAGCTTGTCGTGCCGCTTGGGTTGCTTCTTGATCAACCTTAAAGCCCCATTTTTTAACCTCTTCTACTTGAGTATTCTCCAGGGTTGGAACAGGGCCCATTTCAGCGCTAACTTGAGCTTGGATTTTGCTCTTAAACTCGTTTTCCAAGTAAACCTTGAAATTATCAAGATTATCTTGAGTACCGCCCTCAAGTTCATCTAATAATTTTAGAGCTTCCTCTTTAATGACCTTTTTACGATCAGCATTAAGGCTAAAAGAATCAATAAGTTCTAAAACTTCCTCACGCTCAATAGAGTTATAGCGTAAATTAATAGCTTTCTTAATTTCCTTGTTATCATCAACCGAATTGTAGGCCTCAATAATATAAAGAGGGCTGGCCTCAAAATCAGTATCATCAAGTAAGCGATAGCCTAAATCTAAAGCTAAAGGAGCTTGGAAAGCATCATCCTTGCCTTGGTAGCGCTTGAATTTAGCATCATAATTTTCGACATCTTTAGAGGTCTTATGAGCTTGAGATTCAGCAGACTCATAGGTATAAAGCACAGCCTCTTCACTAATATGGCTCTTGTTATCCAAAATACCAACAAAGCGAGCTCTATTACCTTTAAGCGAAGGCATAGACTTAAATCTAAAGTTAGTAAATTTATTGTGATTAAAGCGTAAATAGCTAATAAGAGCTCCTACTGCCGCAGTGGTCTTAGGATCACCAATTACCTCACCACCTTGTAAGAATGGATACCAGGACTCACAACGATAATCATGCATAGAGACAATGCGTGAGCTTGGTAGGCTCAATCTTTGTAAGAAGAAAGAGCGAATAGCTGGGATCTTAGAGGAACGACCTGTGAGCAATAATAAGTCAACATCAAAGGTAGTTAACACTTCACCTAACTTGTTAAGCACACGGCAAATATCAAACTTAGAGCCTTCTAATATGGTGCGATTGATCTTGGCAATATCAAACTTTAATTTAAAGTTCATGATAGAGAAGTTGTCAAAAGTCTCGCCAATTACCATATCAACATAGTCTAAGACCTCTTTGCTTGGGAGCTTGTAAGGTTCTGGACGCTCGACATTATGAGGTAAGTTTTCATTAACCTCTTTACCAAAAATAAAGTCAGCTACCGTACCCATCACAATAGCACTATGAGCATATGGATCTAAATGCTCCATATGGAACATAAGTCTATAGGCAATTTTTACTAAAATTTGCTGAGTAAATTGAGTACGTAGTACAGCGGTGCTGGAATCTTCGGTAGTACTATCACCTACTAAGCGATCAAAGATAGGCTTGTATGGAATGTTGTTCTTAGCAAAAGGCACGGCCAAACGAGGCAAGATGCATTGCTTAATAATGTCGTGAATAACATCATCACCAGCAATCTTAAAGCCATCCTTATAGATATCTACAGGCACAATATCATCAGAGGTATAAGGTACATCCTTTTTAAAGGTGTAGTCCTTAATCACCAAATCAGTAGTACCACCACCAATATCTAAAGAGGCAATACGAGCCGAGTACAGCTCTTTACCATCTGCATCCTTAAGCTTCTCGCCAATTCTTTGGCTAACCATTGGACGGCGTAAATACTTAATAAAGGTGTTGGAGTGACCTGCAAAAGTCTTAACACTCTCGTTATAGACATATACCACCTGACCAGATTCGGCCTCATCCCAGTCCATATGCACCTCAGGCATTGGAGGATTAATTTGAGGCAAGGTCTCACCTGATGCTATCTTGTTGAGCATGTTAGAGGCTGTGATATAGGAAAACTCACTAGGACTAGTTTTATCAAAGCCAAGACTCTTCCACAAAATACCAATAGCCTGATAAACACAGGAGCGATAGAGTTCCTTTTCCTCAATGGCCATGCATGGAGGAGTAGTTAAAATAATGGCCTTTAGGCGGCGAGGGGTAGTGGAATAAGAAGATCTATTTCTCAAGGCATACGAATTCATTTGAGTTAAAGCATGCAAGAGAATTTCAACTATCATGAAAGTGGTAGTTGAATTATATGAATACAGAGACTTGGTATTATCTCTATCATAGTCTTCATCAGTAAGCGCAAAAATAGCCTTACCATTAGAGGCAAAGTAACGTCCCATGCTATTAATATGAGCACGATAACGGCCTGCTGCCTCTCTTTGCTTTTGCTTTAAGCCATCACTCTTAATTTGATAAGAGTAAGGGTTAAAATCCCAGCGAGTATTTTGCAGACGGTCAGTACTCCATAAATAACGTTTTGGAGACACTAAGCCTGTCATACCCTCATTACCAACTTTAAGGGCAGCTAAGTTATTAGCCTCATTACCCACACGCACTAATGAAGGCCAAGAGAACGCATCTACACGACCTGAGTTATCTGAAAGGTTGTTATACTCAAAGTTGGCAGGGCTAAACTCTATTTGAGAGCTAAAGGCTTGATCATAAACACGCTCTGGAGCATTGAGATCACGTATTACTAAAGGATAAACGCCTTTAAAGCTATCATCAGCTGCAGTTACTGAGTTATCGTCCTCAACGAGGATGCCGCAAGAACGAGCGTTGCCAATATCTAAAATTAAAGACACATCAATAACAGAATTACCAGTGGTAGCTGTTTTAATGCTATTAGGAATGAACTTTACAGGCTTTACATCGATAATAAAACCTAAGAACATCAATAAGTTGTAATAATGAGCTTGGTGCTCCTTATCATTTTCGATCTTTTTGTTAAGCTCAACTTGGTTAATATTGTTTTTAATGCGCTCTTTATAAAGATCTGAAAATATATTCTTAAGCCATAAATCTACCCAAGGCTCTCTACCCTCAGCGGCCTTGGCATTAACGAAATTAATGCACTTAGAGTCCTTATAAGACAACCTAAAGAGACGACCATTTTCAGTATCCATTGAGGTTGGAGCAAAATAGTTAAGATCAACGTCTCTATCATAAGTTTTAGTATCAAAGGCTAAAACTACACGATAATACTCCTCGCCCTCTTTAAGCTCATACTTACTATAGTCAGCAGTAGCGTTAGTTTCACGCTCGGCTAATTGGTAATTATTGGAATCATCATAGTTATAGCTGTTCTTATTAACTACAGATTCGTACTTTCTATCAGCACCATTCAAAGACTCTTGGTGCTTTTTACGATACTGACTAATAGCAACAGGATCATCTACTTTAACAATACGAGCACGCACCCAGTTAGTAGGGCCAAGGTTATCCTTAGAACATTCATCACGGAAAAAAGGCAGAGGAAACCAAGCGCCGTCAAAAAGCTTTAGCGAATCACTAAGCTTAATAATAGTACATTCATTGTCCGTAACAGAAGATTTTCCATCTTCTGCGTTAACATCTTCGAACTCAATTTGATTACCACTGACAGGATAATTAGGTGCAAAGAAGCCAAGTTGATTATCTTTGTTATAAAACTTGCCCTTTTCCAATATTTTTAAAATATTATGCTTATCATCAATGTTCCAATCGAGCATGACATCAAAGTCGATAAATTGAATGCCAGAGTTTTGAACCAGCTCGATATTACCTGGTATAGGAACGACTTTAGGATACATATATCTTCCTTGTTTATCGCTTGATTACAGCAAGCTATATAAAAGCTTTTGACTAATACTATTAAACTTGAGCACGTATGGTAAAAATAAAAATAGCTGCTCTTATAAGCATGTCGCTATTGCTATGAGTCTTGGATGGAACCCAGACTTACCCTTATGATCTTAGCATATAGATTTTATGCCTAAACCCCCCGAAGCTAACAAAGTAGCTAAAAGATTAGTTTAATTTAATAAATGTGTCATAGCTCATATTTCTAAAAATACTAATCTTTTAGATTGCACTACATTCAAGCACAAATTCCCTTTTTAATGCAATTTTTAGCCAAGCAATCTAGTAGGCTCATTGTGCTGCGCTCTTACATTGCGTACATAGGCTTAAATTTCCTAAAAGACAAAGGGCTTTGATGTGGCCATGTCCTCACCTAAAAGCTTATCAATGGCAGGTCAATGCCAGGTTAATGGCAGGTAAGAGGCACATAAAAAAAGCTCCTAACCTCTTTGCAAGGCTAGGAGATCTTTGATTAAGTTTATTGCAACTTAATTAAATCTTATTCCCACTCGATAGTTGCTGGTGGCTTGCCAGATACGTCGTAGCAAACACGAGAAATACCATTAACTTCGTTAATAATACGATTGGAAATACGTCCTAATAAATCGTAAGGTAACTCTGCCCACTTAGCAGTCATAAAGTCGATAGTCTTTACGGCACGTAAGCAAACTACGTAATCATAACGACGGCCATCGCCCATTACACCTACTGATCTTACTGGTAAGAATACAGTAAAGGCCTGGCTAACCTGATCATACCAACCGCTGTTATTGAGCTCTTCCATAAAGATAGCATCGGCTTGGCGAAGTAAATCTAAGTACTCTTTCTTAACTTCACCTAATACACGTACACCAAGGCCTGGGCCTGGGAATGGGTGACGTTGTACCATCTTGACAGGAAGACCTAACTCAACACCGATACGACGAACTTCGTCCTTGAAAAGCTCACGTAAAGGCTCAACTAATTGGAACTTGAGATCTTCTGGTAAACCACCTACGTTGTGGTGAGACTTAATAACATGAGCCTTACCAGACTTAGTTTGAGCAGACTCAACTACGTCAGGATAAATAGTACCTTGAGCTAAGAAATCTACACCATCAAGCTTACGGGCTTCATCGGCAAATACATCAATGAAAGTATGACCAATAGCCTTACGCTTAGCCTCAGGATCACTAATACCCTCTAAAGCCTTTAAGAAGCGCTCGCTGGCATCAGCATAAACAATGTTTAGACCTAAACCGCTAAACATTTCTTTAACTTGCTGACCTTCATTTAAGCGTAATAAGCCATTGTCAACAAATACGCATACTAATTGCTCACCAATAGCACGGTGTAATAATAAGGCAGTAACAGAAGAGTCAACACCACCTGATAAACCTAAGAGCACCTTAGAAGAGCCAACTTGAGCACGGATACGCTCAACAGCATCATCAATAATAGCATTTGGAGACCATAAGCCATGTAACTTACATACATCGATAACAAAACGACGTAAGAACTCACCACCTTGCTTAGAGTGAGTTACCTCAGGGTGGAACTGTACACCGTAGAAGTTACGCTTAGCATCATATACAGCAGCATATGGGCAAGTGTCAGTAGAGCCTACAGTTACGAAGCCCTCAGGAATAGCGGTAACCTTATCGCCATGGCTCATCCATACATCAAGCTTCTTTAAGCCTTCGTGATCGGTTAAACCATCAAATAAAGGACATGGTGCTACTACGTCCATAGCAGCATAGCCGTACTCACGCTTGTCTGATCCTTCTACCTTGCCACCTAATTGTACGGACATGGTCTGAAGTCCATAGCAAATGCCCAATACAGGTACACCTGCATTGAATACCCACTCTGGAGCACGTGGAGAGCCTGCCTCAGTGGTTGACTCTGGAGATCCAGATAAAATAATGCCTTGAGGAGCAAATTCTTTCATGCGCTCGACATCAGCATCAAAAGGATAGATCTCGCAATAAACACCGATTTCTCTTACGCGACGAGCAATCAACTGTGTAACCTGTGATCCAAAATCAAGGATCAAGATCTTTTCAGAATGAATATTGGCCATGTAGCGACAACCTAAATGAAAATTAATAAAGGATAAAAGCTAGATTTTTCTTAAAAACTAACCTAGGGACAAAGTATTGTACCTTACAAAGTTAAGCTTTAAAAAATAATTAGCCCCAGTAAGGATAGACACATCCTGCTGGGGCTATTAAGCAAGCTCTTAAGGCTGCTTTTATCTAAGGAGGATAATGCCTTAAGATAGTATTAAATTAACGGCTCTGATAGTTTGGAGCTTCTTTAGTGATGGTTACATCGTGAACATGAGACTCACGCATACCAGCACCAGTAATACGTACAAATTGAGACTTGGTACGTAACTCTTCAATAGTAGCGCAACCAGTTAAGCCCATAGCGGAGCGTAAGCCACCCATTTGCTGATGGATAATGCCACGTACAGCACCCTTATAAGCTACACGACCCTCAATACCCTCAGGTACTAACTTGTCAGCAGCATTATCGGTCTGGAAGTAACGATCAGCAGAGCCCTTGGACATAGCAGCTAAAGAGCCCATGCCACGGTAGGACTTGTAGGAACGACCTTGGTAAATCTCGATCTCACCTGGAGCCTCATCGGTACCAGCTAACATAGAGCCAACCATTACGCAGTGAGCACCAGCAGCTAAGGCCTTAGCAATATCGCCAGAATAACGGATACCACCATCAGCAATAACCTTAACATCGCTACCACGAACAGCGTCAACAGCGTTAGAAATAGCGGTCATCTGAGGAACACCACAACCAGTAACCATACGGGTGGTACAAATAGAACCAGGGCCAATACCTACCTTAACAGCGCTCACACCAGCCTCAGCTAAAGCTACAGCGCCCTCTGCAGTGGCCACGTTACCACCAATGATTGGGAGGTCTGGGTAGGTCTTACGTAAGTAGGAAATTCGGTCTAAAACACCCTGAGAATGGCCGTGAGAAGAATCAACTAATAATACGTCTACACCAGCTTCTACTAAGGCACGAGCACGCTCTTCGTTGCCTGGACCTGCACCAATAGCAGCACCAACACGTAAGCGGCCTAAAGCATCTTTACAAGCATTTGGCTTGTTAGCTGCCTTGTTGAAATCTTTAACAGTGATCATGCCCTTTAAGTGGAAAGCATCGTCAACTACAAGAACCTTCTCAATACGGTTCTCTTGCATTAACTTAATAACTTCCTCACGAGCGGTGTTTTCACGAACAGTTACTAAACGCTCTTTTGGAGTCATGATATCAACAACTTTTAAAGAATTATCATTTAAGAAGCGTACATCACGACCAGTAATAATACCTAAAAGGTTCTCGTCAGCATCAACTACAGGGAAGCCTGCAAAACCATACTTAGAGGTTAAGAAACGGACATCAGCTAAGGTAGCATCAGGATGAATTACTACTGGCTTAGTTACCATGCCACTTTCAAAACGCTTTACACGTAAAACCTCTTCAGCCTGGCGATCGATTGGCATATTCTTATGAATAAAACCAATACCACCCTCTTGAGCTAAAGCAATAGCTAAGTTAGCCTCGGTCACAGTATCCATAGCCGATGAGATCATCGGAATATTGATCTTGATGTTGGAGGTTAAATAAGTGCTTAAATCAGCTGTATTTGGGAGCACTGTAGAATGTGCTGGAACTAATAAAAGATCATCAAAGGTTAAAGCTTCTTCAACGATGCGCAGCATAATGCCTCCTTAACTAAAATTTCGCAGATTATATCAAAAAGACTTAGCCATAACTCATTTTTCGAAAAGTAAATTTCAAATTTTTGCAAGCACAAGCTTCACACTTTTATCATAAATATCTGATATTTGAGGCGCAGTCTAGCTTCTTAACCTTTTTTGTATTATCTAGGCAAGGAGGGATTTTTTTTAACTCTGACTATTTTAAACTTATCGATTTAGTGCAAAAAACCGCAAAATAGCTAAAAATAAAATTAAACGTCCTACAGCTATGCTAAGCTTTATTAATTAGAATCTAATTCTTAAGGCTATATTAAGAATATAAGGCTCACATTGTAGACTTTCATAGCTAACAACAAAGCTCGGTAAGCTTAAGGGGCTCAGTGAGCTTAAGTGTAATTACAAATTAAGGTTGGGTTTTATGAAAAGAGATGCGCCTTTTGAGCCTATTGATGGCGATTTTGACAAGTTTATCCAAGAACTCCACAAAAATTCTGCCCATAATGCTGCTATCAATAAGAAGCTAGCTGAGCAAAAACTAAATGGCGGCGCTATCACCTTAGAGTCTCCACAGCAAAGCTTTAATAAGATTAGACAGCAACACAAAAATACCATGAGCAGCATTACTAGTGGTATCAATGAGTGTAGTCAACAGATCACTCAAGCTAGCTGTGCTCACAACATGTTTGATAACAGCGCAAGCTTTGGTAGCAGCAGTAGCACTGCCACTACTAATAACAATTTTGGTAATTACCAGAATAAGAATGTTAGAAAAACAGCCCCTCGTAACGTAGCTAAAGAGACGAAATTAACAACCAAGTATCAAACATTAAAAGAAATAAGAAAGTGCCTAATCCTGTTTTTGGTATCTTTGGTATCTTCTGCCTCTTTATCTTTTTACTCAATGGTTCGCCAGTTGAAGGCATGATCTTCTTTGCTATGATGATTGGTATGCAAATCTTGAGCTTGATTATCTCTAACAGAAAGAAATAAGAACTAATCCCTAATTAATTTTGGCCCGAGGTTTTTTATGACTATTTACTATATTGGATGGTTTGTCGTAGCTTTAGTGCTATTAATTGTAGAAATTAATGCCATGAGCTTTTACTTAGTTGCTTTAGCATTAGGTGCTATTGCAGGTGGTATTAGTGCTTATATGGAGCAAACTTTTACTCAGCAAGCTGTAGTAGCTGGTATTGTTACTATGATTGCAGCCATCTTAAGCTTTTATCTACGTAAAAAGCTTAAATCACCTAAAGACAATTCTAACAATGTCTTAGATATAGGACAAAGAGTTACTGTTCAGCCAGATAATATAAATGCTGACGGCTCAGCTAAAGTTCTTTATCGTGGTGCAGAATGGCAAGCCTTTGCCAGCGAAGGTTCTTTAAGTTCTGGCATTTTTCTCATTGAAAGTGTTAATGGTACTCAACTAATTTTAGGCACAAAAGTTAGTGAATACCCAGAAAAGAAGAATAGCGACAACGCTAGCTCATAGCAAAATGAACCAAAACCTTAAATCTTAGCAGACTCTATTGACTGTCATTACATTAAATACCAAGGAGAAGAGTAGTTCATACTCTTAGAAAACTATGGATATCTTTTACTTTATACCAGCGCCGCTCATTTTAGCTTTAGTCTTTATTGTTCTGGCTATTGTCTTTGCTTATAAGGGCATTAAAGTTGTGCCTCAGCAATCTGCTTGGGTGGTAGAGCGCTTAGGAAAGTTTAAAACTGTACTTAACCCAGGCTTAAACTTCATTATTCCTTTTATTGATAATGTAGCTTACCGTCATTCATTAAAGGAAATTCCTCTTGATACCCCTGCTCAGGTATGTATTACTCGTGATAATACCCAGCTTAGTGTGGATGGCGTGTTGTTCTTCCAAGTTACCGACCCTATGCGTGCTAGCTATGGTACTTCCAACTACGTAATTGCTATTACTCAATTAGCACAAACCACTTTACGTTCTGTGATCGGTCGTATGGAGCTGGATAAGACTTTTGAAGAGCGTGATGTTATTAACTCTGAGGTTGTTTCAGCTATTGATGATGCTGCATTAAACTGGGGTGTAAAAGTACTACGTTATGAGATTAAGGACTTAACCCCTCCTGCTGTTATCTTACAGGCTATGCAGCAACAAATTACTGCTGAGCGTGAAAAGCGTGCCTTAATTGCAGAATCTGAGGGCCGTAAGCAAGAGCAAATCAACTTAGCTACTGGTGAAAAGCAAGCTGCTATTGCTCGCTCTGAGGGTGAAAAGCAGGCTGAAATTAATAAGGCCGAAGGTCAAGCTGCTGCTACTTTAGCCATTGCTACAGCAACAGCTGAAGCTTTACGCAAGGTTGCCGATGCTACTCAAGCTCAAGGCGGTATGACAGCTGTTAACTTACAAGTTGCAGAAAAGTACATTACTGCCTTTAATGAGTTAGCCCGTACTAATAATACCTTAATCGTGCCTGCTAACATGGGCGACATGAGCACCTTAATCAGCTCTGCTATGAAGATTGTGAGCGCCAACCAGCAACCACCAGTTAAATAGTACCAAGCCCCAAGGCACACAATTAATTACCTATAATAGCCAAGCTCAAGCACCTTTAGTCATCTTAGATTAAAGCCTTGAGCTTGGCTTTTTATATCCGCCCTATCACCAGGCTCAACTTTAAGCTTCCAATCATTCTTAACACTCCTACCATCCCTCACAGTTACAGACCACGATAGCTCATTATCAGGGTAAGCTTCCAATTAACCACTAAATACCTAAGCACAGCACTAACCGCTAAAAGAAAGCATACGCATGCACCTTTGTTGCACTACCCACTACACTAGTGGCAGCAAGCCTGGTGTCCAGCGTCAAGCGTCCTACTAAGCTAAACACTTAGCCCATAGTAGTTCTAGTAGCGGTATAGCTTTATGGACATAAATGTAACTCACATAGCCACGAACTATTAACCACTAACCATTAAGAGCCCTTAGCAGACAACAATTTATGGTTTAAGGTTGGCAATATAAGGAAAAAGATAAGCAATGAGCCTGATCAGGCATCTAACAGGTAATTGGAAATTATGAAAGGTAAGAATGGGAGTGCTTTTGTTTAATATTTTGATAGATACAACAAAAGGATAAAAAATAAGAACCTTGCGGTTCTTCAAAAAAAAATGGTGGATGCTATAGGACTCGAACCTATGACCCTCTGCTTGTAAGGCAGATGCT